>Ga0208938_1000014_pt1:0-137500 | contig 276867 bp, 318 predicted proteins | sample AD_UKC125_MetaG_FD_184434 | JGI IMG/M metagenome (GOLD analysis project Ga0208938, IMG submission 184434) | Active sludge microbial communities of municipal wastewater-treating anaerobic digesters from USA - AD_UKC125_MetaG (SPAdes) (version 2) | ecosystem: Engineered > Bioreactor >...
ACGGATCAGCACCACAAATAGCCGGAAAAAACATAGCCAACCCCACAGCAATGATACTATCAACAGCACTCATGCTAAAACACCTCAAAAAACCACAAGAAGCCCAGAAAATACAGGAAGCACTTGAGAGGGTTCTGAAGAAGGGTGTCATGACCCCTGACCTGGGCGGGACTGCAACCACATCCGGGATGGCCGATGCTGTGAGGAAGGAAGTCCTTGAGCTGTAATCCTCAATGGATACTGTGGACAGTTACTGCCCCTGAATCACCGTGATTAAAAGGAAACCGTATTTTTCATCATCAAAAGAAGTTATAAAAAAGGGATATGCTGGAAGCTGCATATCACATTGAAAGGCATGAGATACCGCTTCACCCGGTTATCATGGTGCCTATTCCCTTCTTTGTGAATATCTCAAGGAGGAGGGAGTGTTTAACCCTTCCATCGATGATATGGGCTGATGAAACACCCTCATTGATGGCCTTTATGCATGTGAGGGTCTTGGGGAGCATCCCGCCCTCTATAACACCACTCTTTACAAGGTCGCTCAGTTCATCAACGCTTATCCTCCTTATGAGGGTTTCAGGGTTCGATGGGTCCTCAAGTATACCAGGGACATCCGTGAGGACTATTAGTTTCTCAGCGCCTATACCCGATGCTATCTCACCTGCAACGGTATCAGCGTTCAGGTTGAGGGTGTTGACGTTCCTGTCAACACCTATAGGGGATATGACAGGGATGTAACCGTTCTCCGTTAACATGTCGATTATTCCGGTGTCAAGGGATTCGATCTCCCCTACCAGTCCAAGGTCTATCTCCCTCTTCTCACCGGTCTCATCATCCCTGATCACGTGGGGCGCCTTCTTCCTGGCCAGGAGGAGGCTGCTGTCCTTACCTGAGAGGCCAACGGCCCTCCCGCCATGGTAGCATATCCTTGACACGATGCTGGTGTTTATCTTACCAACCAGGACCATCTTAACTATCTCCATTGTCTCCTCATCCGTAACCCTGAGGCCCTCAATGAACTCTGGCTGCTTACCCATCTTGTTCATGGCCCTTGAGATTTCGGGTCCTCCGCCATGGACAACAACAGGTTCCATGCCCACATACTTCAGCAGGACGGTGTCGCGGGCTGTTGAGTCCATGGCTGCATTATCTATCATGGCGTGGCCGCCGTACTTGATCATTATCTTCTTCTTATGGAATTTCTTGATGTAGGGCAATGCCTCCACAAGGATATTTACTGTTTTCATTTAAACACCTGATAGAATGATTCCGGTAAGTTAATCTAAATTACGTTGTATATTCTGCATTTATCCTCACATAATCATATGTGAGGTCACATCCATATGCTGTCGCGCCTGAACTTCCCGCTGCAAGGTCAACGATAATCCTTATCTCCTTCTCCTTCATTATCTCCTCTGCAAGTTCAAGTTCCCCTGTATCCTCAAAGGCAAGTATTTCACCCCTCCTGACCACCGTGACCGAACCCGCATCTGATTCCAGGGACACGCTGATATCATCAGAGTTAAATTCCGCGCCCGAGTAACCTGCAGCCGCAACTATACGCCCCCAGTTGGGGTCCGCTCCAAATATGGCTGTTTTAACAAGGGATGAACCTGCAATTGCCCTTGCAGCTTTACGTGCATCTTCACTGTCCTTTGCATTTACCACGTCCACCATGAAGGACTTTGTGGCTCCCTCCCCGTCCCTGGCCATCATCCATGCTAGTTTCCTGCATACCACCTTGAGGGCCTCCTGGAAGTTCCCATCCATCCTCCCTGACCTGCAGGTGGATGTTATTATTACCATGTCGTTGGTGCTCTCATCACCATCGATGATGAGCATGTTGAAGCTCTCATCAGCAGCCCTCCTGAGGGCCTTTTTAAGCTCGGAGGGTGTTGCATCAACATCCGTTGTTATGAATGCCAGCATGGTCGCCATGTTGGGGGCTATCATCCCTGATCCCTTGGCAACCGCACCTATACGTGCCTTTTTGCCATTTTTAAGTTCGAATTCCACTGCCACTTCCTTTGGATATGTGTCTGTGGTCATGATGGCTTCAGCAAGTTCACGGGATGCCCTGGGAGAATTTTCAAGTCTCCCTGCAGCATCATCTATGAGCCTCTCTATGATTTCCAGTGGCATCCTCCTTCCGATAACACCGGTGGATGCAACGGCAACATCATCCATGTCAACCGAAGCAGCCTCCGACACCCTCTCTGCCATCCGGACAGCGTCATCCATCCCCTCCTTTCCTGTGAAGCAGTTGGCATTACCGCTGTTTGCAACGATTGCAGAGAGTTTACCGTCCCTCATGACCTTCTCTGTGAGTTTAACCGGCTCAGCCCTGACGGTGTTTGATGTGAATATGGCTGCTGCATTTGAATCTTTACTGATGATTATTCCAACACCGTATTTGCCTTCACGGCAACCCGATGCAAGCACGCCATCAACGGCGCACACTCCACCATCTATAAACTTCAGTTCCATAAGCATCACTACCCTTTAAATCATACCCTTCAGCTTCAGGACAGGGTCGCGTGAACATCACCCCCCTGAAAAAAAGTTCACCGGGACCCCCATGTGTCAGTATGTTGTGTTGTTGGCGGATCCCTGTTCATTGACAACGTTGACTTCCCCATCGCCCCTGGCAGCATCCATTCCACGATCCTTTATACCCGTCATCGGCAGGGTGTTGGTGTTGCTGGGCACGAGCTGAGGGTTATCATTGCTAGAACTATTATTGACAGCAATATCCATAACGGTGCCATTGGAAAGACCTATTGCAATGCCCAGACCTGAGCCACAGCCAAAGGCGATGAGGGAAATCAGAAAGCCGATTATTATTCTGGCCTCAGTTTCAGGTCTCATTTTAACTCCCCTTATTAGTTTCAATTTAATATCTTAAATAGATTTCCAGCATCAAGCAGTTACAGCGTAGATGACAGCCAGTAGAATGGCTATTAAACCGAACTCCCAGTGTCCCATATTCCAGCCAAGGAAGGTCGCCGTGAATACGAATATGAATATCAGGAGCACAGCTGCCTTCCTGTTCATGAGGAAATCCATAACCGACCGTGTGAAGGGGGATGGGATAAAGTAGCCATAGATCCCATCTGCAACATCAAAGACCATGATGGATGTGGGGTTCCACAGCTTTATGTTATCTGCAAGCTGGGCCCTCTCCCCAGCCTCCCTCCGAGTCCTTCCTATACCCACCCTTATGTTGGCGCCGCTGTCCATCGCATGCCACGCAGAGTCGATACCCGCCCTGAGAGCCATGTCCTTGGTGGGGAAATTGGCGATTAGGTCATCCCCACCCTCCCTGTAGCCCTCTATCTTCCCGTGGCACTCCTTTTCCATGTAAACCTTTATATCATTCATGATCTCAACCAGGGTGTCGCGTCCATGCTCCTCTATGAACCCTGTTGAGTCCATCACGTCTATGAAGAGGTAGTTGTCCCTGTAGGAGGGCTCACCCCTGGAGGGTTTGAATTCGTTTGTGAATATTATTGCAAATTCCCCTCCAAGCTTTGTGAAGCCCACCCCCGGAACCTCACCTATCTCCCTGTTGAGGTTTATGGCCCGTTCAATTGCAGCGGCACCTGTCATCCCGGCAGCAGCCCTTACATTTATCCCCCTCTGGCTCCCTGCCCCTATAATCTTTATAGCTACCCTTATGGCGTCGTTCTTTGACAGGAACCTTGCAAGGACTTCCTTCGGGCTCTTCTCTATTATCTTCCCATGTTCACCGGTGATTATCTCTGCGAAGTCATCGGTTATGCGCCCGCCATCGAACACCTCAATGTAGAGGTAACGGTCGCTTCCCATGATTATATTGCTCAGGAGGGCGTATTCATCCACCCGGTTCTCTGCAGGTTTCAGTTCAATGAACTTCCGGTTCTCAGGCAGGTTTTCTGTTCCGATTTCCTTTGTGAGGTTGTCGAAGATGTTGCTGGTGTTTATATGGGCCCTTTTAATTTCTATGAGCATCGTCTTGGTGTAGTTCAGCATTTCAACGTATTCCCGTTCCGTGCTGTTCGTTGGCATGTACTTTGTGCCTATGCTCAGGACCCTGTATCCCAGGAAAAAACCAAGTACCTTGCGCATCAGGTAATCCATGACCATCAATCATTGCCTCCCTTCTCCAGAACTACCTCGAATTCTCCGGGTTTCTCAAGAAGCATGCTTGGTTTAACAGAGACTATGGGGAACCTCCAGGACCCTATCCTTGCAGCGATGGTGCTTGCTATGTTCCTTGAGTTCTTCTTAACGAAGCTGTAGTCATGGTCATTTATGGTTATGTTAACGTTGTGGGGGGCCTCCTCCATGACATCCTCAGAGTACATTATGTTGAGCTCAAAGGTCCCTGGTTTGAGGAATATGTCGTTCCTCACGGCCACCAGGGGCGCGTGGTCAAGCTTCAACCTGTCACCCACAGTCACCGCAATGTTTCCCGCATACTTTATGGCGTCCCTGTAGTCCCTTGGATGGACCAGGACGAATATTATGTAGTTGCTTGTCCTTTCAACCTCCTCAACCATGCTCATGAACTTCTCAAAGAGGGGGAGCTTCATGAATATTCCTTCAAGTTTGGGTTCAAGACCCTCCTCCTGGCTCCGGCTTATACGTTCAATTGCCTCCCTTGCTATGGCTATGCCGCTGAGTTTTTTACCCCTCTTAACCCTGTATGAGTCAATCCTTTTCTTCTCAAATTCCCTGAGGGCCTCGTTACATATCTTCTGAAGGATATTTTTAACCTTCTTTGGCTTTCCCGAGGTGCCTATGAGTATCTTCCCGTCCCTGAAGCTGTAGGGTATCCTCCTGCTGTTTATGTCCTGGAACTCATCTGTGTATTCCCTGAAGATGTCATTGGAGAGTATCTTCGCGTCCTCCTCCTCAGCCATCTTCAGTATGAAGTGGTCCGCGTTTGTACCTGAGGGTACCTGCTGGAATCTTCCCTCATCCAGAAGTTTTTTGAACCTTTCCTTATCATCTATCTCGTGTCTCAGTGATGCATCGGCAATTATAACAGGTTCATAGCCCAGTTTTTCAAGCTCCTCTGCCGCTGACAGTATATTCTCTATGCATGGCCTATCATCGTCGTTTTTCCTTGAATGGGCGACGTTCGATGCATCTATAATGACCCTCAAGTAACCACCTGAATGAGATTATTCCCGCAGGCTGTGGGATGCCAGTTCAATCCTTTCTCCCTGAACCTGGTTGAGAACTATTCTTATAGAATCCTCAGTAATGTAATATGTATTATATGAATTAATATCTTTACCCCTCAGTTTAAGGGATGAAACCGTCCCGGCGGTTACAAAGAAAGTGTCCTCAACCCTCCAGACATGGGGGACATGCTTGTGGCCTGATATCACCAGGTCAGCGCCCTTCCTGATTATTGAATAGAGTATGTCCCCTGCATCTGCAAGTACGTTCCTCTCACGGCCTGTCTTGGGAACAGGTATTATGTGGTGGTGGAGGGCTATAACCCTGAAATGTCCCCTCTCTGAGGCCCTCTCAAGTTCCTCCTCCATCCAGATCTGCTGGGACCTCCCTATCTTGCCGTAGTCGAGATCAGGCTCACTGCTGTCAAGTCCTATTATTGTGAGGTCATCCATCACAAAGGTCCCCTTCCTGTACCTGAAGACATCCTCAAAGGTCTCGTTTCCCACATGTCTTGCATCATGGTTCCCTGGAACAAATATGTGGGGCCCCTTGAGGTCGCTGAGGTACTCGGCGGCCTGCAGGAATTCAAGGTAGTAGCCGTTATCTGTAAGGTCACCGGTTATAACGGTTGCGTCAGGTTTAAGCTCATTTATCTGTCTTATGGCCTCAAGGAGTATGTCCTCCTTGAAGTTGGGTGCGCCCACATGGAGATCCGAGATATGGGCTATTAAGACCATCAGCTCAACCTCATAATGGCCTCTGCCAGGTCACCCCCGGTTTCCTGAAGGGCCCTGGTGGCTTCCTCCCGGCTTACACCGGTCTGGTTCATGACAAGTTCAATGTCATCATCGGGTATCTTAACCTCAGCTTCAAGGTCACATTCACGGGCCTTGCCGGTCACCTGATAGGTCTTCTGGCCCATGAAGTCCATGACATTCACGCGGGGATTTTTTATTATGATCTCCTTCTTCTTGAGTTTGATCACAACCTCCTCAACGCCACGGAGGTCCTTCATATCCATTCCCATCTGCTTCATTGCCCTCTGCATCTGTTTCAGCTGCTTTGGGTTCATTCCCATGCCCGGTATCATTTAAAATCCTCCTTTCCTGGTTTTCACTGCCTGACCATGGTTGAGGTCCATCATCTCCTCGGCACAGAGAAGTGCCCTGCCTGTGGCCAGAAGTTCATCATGAGCATTAACAATTAAAACTTCATCACCGGCCCTTATATTATTGTCGCAGTCAATTATAAACTTTGCAAATACACTCCTGCCCTCCCTTGCAAATGGTTCAGACTCCTCATTCACGGCCACCCTGCAGCGGGGGTAGGCTGTGCCATCATGAAGCCTCCTGGCACCCTCGGCTGAGAGCACGAATAGGCCGTCAGATGCCCTCATGGTGCATATCAGTTTCTCTCCTGAGTAGATGTGCCTTATCTTCCCTGTGTTACGGCTTCTCTCAATCCTCACATCATCAGGGAAAAGGGCATCGCCGGCCCCCTCACCGAACTGGTACTCTGCAATCATCCTTATGCGGTCAAGGTCATCAACATAGGTCTCCACCTCCCCAGAATAGGGGTGTGGAAGCTGAAGTCCAAGTTCACTGCAGAGGTCCTCACTGATGATCACGTCCCCCTCAAGGTCGAGTATCAGTTCCCTCAGGAAGTGCCTGGCCTCCAGATCCATGATACCCGGCGCATCGCTCTGGGCGAGTGGATAGACCTGATCAAGTTCAAGGGGTATGAGGCCAAAGGGTACGTCTGCAACCACAACACTCCATTCTCCATCAGCCTGGGGCTTCATTGAGCGAAAACCACTGATACTGGAGGGTAAAGTGGATGAGTAGGGTTTCCTTGATGGGCCTGCGATGGCCATCCTTCCCTTCAGGTTTTTCTTAACCCACTGAAGATGCCTGTGAACCTCAACACGCCCCAGTGATTCTGGTCCAGTGTAGAAGAATGCTGAGCGTTTGGACCTTGGCTCGAATCTCTCAGAGAGTTCAACGTAAGCCGACATCCTCCTGTATCCCTCAAGGAGCCTTGGATGTGCCCTGCATCTCTCCTCAACAAGTTCCATTAGGCTCCCATCATAAATTGCCTGGCGGACCTTCCTTATCTCTGCAAAGCTCACATGGAGGTTGTGTTCAGCTATGAGGTTCCTTCTATCCTCAGCCTCCATCCCGCGGAGCTCAGATGGGGTATAATCCGTGCATACCCGGCATGAGCACGGCATTTCCTGGAGGTTCTCAAGTTTATATGTCCCCTCTGTGCTCAGAAGACGATCATCCTCTGCATAGAGTATGTAGGCCGCCGAATCAAAGAGGTCGCATCCCATGGAGGCAGCGAGGGCGAATATCATTGGATGCCCAGCCCCCATGAGGTGCCTTGGCCTTGATGGTGGAAGTTCTGAAACAGAGGATAGTACAGCGTCAACCAGCTCCCTGTACCTGTAGGACTCCATGAGAGGTACGACGGCACCTATGGGGTGGAGCTCCACCGGGAGCTCTGCAAGCTGTGAGGCGCAGTACCTTCTGAGGTCAGGGTGGGTTGATCCCTGTACAACGGCGTTGAGCATCATCCTCTCCCTGTACTCAAGGGACTCCCTCGCCCTTTGAAGTGTGATTTCAACCTCCTCAAGGGCCCTCCTGTGGCTCACACCAGGCGGTGTTGGTATATCCAGGGACGTCCCTATGTCTGTTCCTATCTCATCCTGGAAGCGGACTATTTCATGGTTCTCAACCTCAACGTCGCCGTACTCTGAGAGCTGGAATGAACCTGAATCCGTCATTACAGGTCCGTCAAAGTTTATGAGTCCATGGACACCCCTCCGCAGTGCCTCGTCCCTGAGTTCAGGGTTCCTGTAGATTATGTAGGCATTGGTTATCACGATCTCAGCGCCGAACCTCTTAACGTCAATGGTCTGCTTACCTGGATGTATAACAGGCATCAGCGCCGGTGTCCTGACCTCTCCGTGTTCTGTCTTGAGTACACCAGTTCTTCCCAGGTTGTCCTTTGACCTTATCTCAAACATGAAATCCTCCCAATATTAAACCATTAAACTCATCGAATCCGCTCTGAAAAATATGAAATTACCTTATGTTAACATTAAACTCAGTGAATCCGCTAATAAATATGCAAGTATCAATTCTTATATTAACGCATTGAATCCTCTAATATGAATTTACAGTAGAACACTAAAACCCGATGAACTACCAGATTGAATTCTCCTGTATCATCCCTCTGAAACTGGCCACTTCCAGCAGTCTCCTCCTCATTGAGAGTATCCTTTCCCTGGAGGTTGTCACCCTTTCCTCGCCACAGCCACATACACATTCATCCAGCTGGGGGCATATTATGTAGAGTGCCTCCCCTCCCTTCAGATCGGATATGCCCATCCTCTCAAGGTTCCGCCGGACTCTGCGCCCGATCCTGTCCCCTTCAACAGAACCCCCAAGGTAGATCGGGGTTTTAACCGCGGATGATATCCTTGTAACACCACGAATTACCATGCGCTCAAGTCTACGTCTCTCAATTATGGTTTCACCATCTGAAGAAAGTGTGGGATCCCTGTAGGGTACCCCTGCATCGCTGAGGGCCACCATTCTCTCATCCCTCCAGTCCAGGGGCTCTTTAATCTTTGAGGGATCCATTGAGGCCAGTGTACCTGCAGATTTCCTTCCAAATACCGGGCCGGCCCCAATATGGAACCCCACATCTATAAGGGCGGATCTCAGGGGAGCCGCGGAGGTGTAGGTTGCAAGGACTCCATCTGGCTTTATAACCCTGGCTATCTGTGATAGAAACTCCACCGTGTAGAGTTCAGGTGAAACCCCTGGACTGAATGCGTCAAGGAAGACGGCATCATAGTATTCAGCCTCAAGTTTCTGGAGCGTCTCCCTTGCATCCCCGCAGTGAACCCGCAGGGTGACCTCAGGGGGCAGTGGGGGAGATGCCCTTACGCTGACGATTCCCATATCCATAAGGCGGTCCTCATAGGCAGCCCTGACAAGTTCATGGGATTTTACCGGCGAGGGGACGATAAGGGCCGCTGCCATTGTCTCAGGGGAGACCTCCACCATGTCCACTGTAACCTCACCGGCAGATGTGAATTCAAGGAGCGCCGCTGTATTATACCCGAGGCCAGAACATAGGTCGAGAACCCTGATTTCCTCTGCATCAGGTGGTATCGAGGGCCTTACAAATTTTTCAAAGGACTCTGTTATGGCGCCGCTCCTGGTGTGCATGGCCTCCCCACCGGAATCTGACTCCAGGGTGTATGAGCCATCAGCGGTTCTTATGAAACTATCTGAAAGTGAACGCCATACTTCAGTGCGCCTGTTTCTCCCATCCTGGCGCTCACTTTCAAAGTAACTTCTAACCGCCCTCAGAACATCATCCCTTGGTGTGAGTACCATGTTAAATGATCCAGTGCATTTTAACTTAAAGTTTGCCCTTCCTATATTCTGGGCCTGTAGGGCACAACCGAGAATCTTACCCTGAATTGGGTTCCATCCTCCATATCCACTTCAAGGTCCCCGTCCAGCTGATCCACAAGGCCACTTACAAGTTTCAGGCCCAGTGAATCAGACTCCTCAAGTACAAAGTCAGGTGGAAAACCCACACCATTATCTGAGATGGTGAGTATGAAATCATCACCCTCTGATTCCAGTTCCACTGTGATCTCGCCCCCCTCACTGAATGCATATTTCACGGAATTTGTGATGAGCTCATTTATTATGAGGCCCAGGGGCACGGCTGTCTCGATGGGGAGAGTCACATCCTTGGCCGAGACATTCAGTTCTATTCCCGCTGCATGGTAGCTGTCCAGGATGGATGATGTGAGCCTCTCAATGTAGCGCCTCATGTCGATACTGGTAATATCCTCAGATTCATAGAGGAGTTCATGTACTAGGGCCATGGATTGAACCCTGCTCTGAAGGTCCAGGAGGGGTGCTGGGTCCTGGATTTCAGATAACTGGAGGTTTATGAGGCTGGATATTATCTGGAAGTTGTTCTTGACCCTGTGGTGCACCTCCCTCAGAAGCGCCTCCTTCTCCCTTAGGGAGGATCTCAGCCTCTCCTCATACTCCTTTCTGAGGGTTATATCACAGTATATTATAACAACCTCACCTGTTGAAAGCCTGTATATGTACACTTCAAGCCATCTCTCACCACGTTTAACCTCAGGGAGGTGCAGTGGTCCATCCTTCCCAGTCACCCCTTCAAGGGCTTCTCTGATACTGGATTCTGCGATTCCTGGAAGTGCCTTCTCAAGTTCCATTCCCTTCACGTCCCCGCAGACGACACCCTCCATCTCCTCAGCGGCAGGATTCATGGATAAAACCTTGAACCCTCCTTTAAAAGGAGTTAAAGCGATTACCCCTGCATTCATGTTCCTGAAAAGCTCCCTGAACTTCTCCCGGCTCACCCTGAGGGCCTCCTCTGCGAGTTTATGTTCATGTATATCCCTCAGGCCGAATACATAGCCACTGATACCACCATCTCTGCGGATGGGCCTGTCAACGTACTCCACCCACCTGTAGCTCCCATCTGGCCTTTTTATCCTGAATGTTGCCCTGTGCATTTCCTCATCACTCATGATAAGGTCCCTGACATTTTCCCGGTCATCGGGGTGCACGTAATCCAGGAAATCGATGGCGGACCTGTTGATGAGGTGCTCATGGCTGTAACCTGTTATGTTCTTCACTGATGGGCTGAGGTATCTGAAGTTGAAGTCCCTGTCAAATTCCCCGAGGCCATCAGCCATGTGCTCTGTGAGCAGCACAAGGCGTTCCTCCCTCCTTTTAAGTTTTTGTTCCATCTCCTTTATCGGCCTTATATCTGAGCCTGTGAAGAGGAGGCCAACGTGTTCACCTCCACTTCCATGAATGTGACCAGCGGATACAACAACAGGTACCAGCCCATCCCTTGATTTCAGGGCTGACTCCGCCATGGATCCCATCATTTCAGATAGTTTACCCTCAAATTCCATGACCTCATCTATCCTTCTTCCCAGAAGTTCCGCTGCACTGAAACCCGTTAACCTCTCAGCTGCCGGGTTAACGTAGGATATCCTGAATTCAAGGTCTGTTATGATGAGGAAACTGTTCATGCTCCTTACAATGTCCATCGCTGCATTTATTGGACTGAGCACTGGTATGTGAAACCTGAGTACCCCGTAGGCTATTATTGCCACCCCTGCTGCGGCAGCAGGGTTTGTGAGTGATGGGACCTCAATACCCGTAAATGGGAGCATGAAGTCAGTCAGGAACCCAGTTATAATGGGAAGTAGGAGGCCCGTGAAAAGGTAGAGTCCCTGGGTCCTCCCTTTACTGGAGGATGACTTGAGGTGAATCACAACAAGTATAAGTGCAATCAACCCCACGACGAGTCCCCAGATGGTTGAAAGGTCATATGCTGGTGATCTGGATGCTGCGAAGGTCCATCCCCATGGTGTAAGCAGCGGGCCCGCCGTTATGAGGCCAGTTGTAAGCTCAAGGACTGAAAATATAAATGCAGGTACGTAGAGTGCTGCGAGAGTGTACCATCTTCTCATTCTTCCCGTGAATATCATTACCATATGGAGGATCACAGGAACCACAAATGGCCAGAGGAACCCCATTCTGACCCAGAGGGCTGCCATCCCATAGGATTCTGAGATGTAAAGGCCGAAATCTGTGAGTGAAAGGTATGCGACAAGTGCCGAAAAAGCAAGGAGTGTCCTGTTGAAACGGCTCTCAGGGTTCTTCACAAAGATGTATATTCCAGATAGGGTTGCAGTCACAAAAGCAGTGATTGAAATCAGGGCCAGTGGATTCATGGGACCACCCGGGTATTATTATCACTATTTATCCATCATAGATATATAGTTAAGGAAAGTGAATCAATCCATGGAAGTGAGACGTGGGTTTTATGAGGATTCTAATAGTGTCAGATTTCTTTGTACCCCATTACAATGGAGGAGGGGAAAGGCGATACTTTGAAATTGCAAGGAGACTCGTAAGGAGGGGACACGAGGTTGACGTGATTTCCATGAGAATTCACGGTGTCCCTGATCATGAGGAAATTGAGGGTATCCATGTGCATCATGTTGGCCCCAGAATAAGGAAGCCTCCCATCAGAAAACCCCTTGACTTTATGAGGTTCATGCTGGCTGTATTCCTATGGATATGCAGGAATGATTATGATATAATAGACGCCCAGACATACTCGCCGCTCCTACCATCCCTACTTGCAGCAAGACTTCGTGGGATCCCAATGGTTGCAACCATCCATGATGTGAGCTCCTCCAATGGAGACCAGTGGTTACAGTCATCAGGGCTGGCATCAATCCTCGAGAGGATCCTCATGAGGCTACCCTACGATGGCGTCATCACGGTGAGCAGGAGCACTGCATCTGCGCTGATGGAACTATATGGTAGATCCCCCGAGGGTATACATATCATTCCCAACGGCGTGGACCTTGAACTTATTGATTCCACGTCCCCCACCAATGGGGAATACATAATATTTGTGGGCAGACTAGCCCCACACAAACATGTCGACCACCTTATCGAAGTCTTCAAGGCCCTTGGAACTGAGTTCCCAAATCTGAAACTTGAGATAATTGGGGATGGAGTTGATAGAACCAGGCTGAAAAGAATGGTTGATGAATATGGGATCAGTGCAAGGGTGTCATTTCATCACAACCTGAGCTACAGGGAGGTCATATCCCGTATTAAAGGGGCAAGGGTGCTTGTCCTTCCCTCAACAAGGGAGGGCTTCGGGATGGTTCTTGCAGAGGCGAACGCTTGCTCTGTGCCTGTTGTGGCATACAGGTCAGGAGGCGTTGTTGAGGTTATAGATGATGGCGAAAATGGATTTCTTGTTGAAGCCTATAATAAGAATGTTCTATATGATAAAGTAAGACTTTTGATTTCTGATGGTAAACTAAGAAATAAAATGGGATTTTTAGGTAGAAAAAAGGTTGAAAAAAAGTTCATATGGGCTAATATTGTTTCTCACATAGAAAAAAGCTACAGTTTGTATTTCAAGACTTGAATAAACCTTTTTTAATGCATAGTTCCGCTAACAGATTTTAATAAAGCAAGTAAAGCATCTTAGATAGGGCTAATATCACCTACGATTTTAAAATTGAAAACGGTGCCTGTAAATTAATGATCTCATGCTTGAATATAAAAAATGAAAAATATATTCATTCCAGGATAGATCTATATACATTTAATGTTTTTTCAATCATGTTTTCCAATGAATGTTCACGAGCAAACGCCAGATTTTTTTTAGTGTTACATTCATAACTTCTATCCATTAAAACACTTTTCAAATTTGAAGGTTCAACAACAAATGTACGTTCTTTCACATCTCGCGGAATTATTGCATCTGATAATGTTATGACTGGTTTTCCACACGCCATAGCCTCAACTATAGGTAATCCATATCCTTCCAGGAAACTTGGAAATACAAACAAATCAAGAGAATTATAGAAGTCGCATAACTGACTATCCGCTAAAAATCCCAAAAACTTTATTCTTTCATCATTTTTGCTCATCTGCTTAAGCTTATTTTCTTGAGGTCCTTTTCCTGCAATTAAGAGTTCTGAATCTTCGATATCAGCATCCAGAAATGCCTTTATAAGAACATCTATCCTTTTTCGTGGCTCAAAATAGCCTAGAGTGCCTATCCTATATTTATCACCCTCTTTTTTATTAAGTGGCTTTAACCCACCAGCTATCGCCTGCCTCACCACATTAATTTTATCTTCATCGATATGGAAACTATTTAATAGATCTCTGGCTGTTTCTTCACTTACCGATATAATAGACTCGCTATTAGTAGCCATTTTACACGCCAATTTAAAATATTTTGAACTCAAAAATTCTTTAATTGAATTAATTATACCTCCTTTTGACATGTTTGGATAAATTATTGGAATTAAATCATGAAAAGTGACAACTGAATGTGGCCTTCCAGATACCCAAAGAGCTTCCATAGGTGAGCAAGCATGAAATATATCTGCATCAGATGAAATCTTGAGTGGTATCTCAAGGCTCGTGTAGACAAAATAGCCCAAATCACTATGCAAAAGACTAGAATCCTGACTTAAATATTCTACATCAAAACCCTTGTTTACAAGCGCTTCAAGTAAATTCATAGAATATCTTCCTATGCCTGCATTACGCAAATCAAAAAACCGCGAAATTAAATAAATCTTCATTTTTTTACACCTACAAAACAATTTTGTTCTCGGCACCCAATCTGACAATATCGACACAAACTGATGGATCAATGTCCATCACACAAAAGTGAAAATGGATTAATAAGGTTTGCAATACATATTTAACCATTCAAGATGATGTGGTTATTCAAACCTTATATATGGATAGGATCCAGAAAGTGATTCAACACGACTACAAAATTACACGCCCTCCATTTTAAGTGTCTATTATATCCATTACATGCAGAGAATCTAAAAAAGCCTTTATAATTTAATGTTATGTATCTAAATATAGATCAATTCTCATTTTTAATTACATTGATTACATAATCTTCAATCATCATCACATCCTTCCAGAGCCATTTTAAAAGCTTCCTTAAATTTTTTCACTTGAAGGTCTTCTGAAAACTGACTACTTATCATTTTACATTCTTTAGAAATTTCTTTTTTCCAAGACAATGGTTTATTGTAAACTTCAAGAATCTTTGATGCGATATTTTTTGGGTTATTATCCTCCAGGATTAAAAAATCAAGATTGTTTCTCTTTAAAATTTCAGATGACCCAGTAGAATTTGTTAATATTGGTATCATTCCAGCGGACATTGCTTCAAGCGCAACTACTCCAAATGCTTCAAATTCTGCGGGATGAACATAAATTGAACACTTCTTAAAATAACGCCTCAGATTTCTTTTAAAGCCCTCTTTATGAAGCCATTGATAATCTTCTTTTACTTTTTTACTGCAATCACCAAGTAAGTAAAGATGAAAATCATCATCTTTATTGTTAACAATCCTTAGAGCCTCAACAAGCAAATCATATCCTTTATAAGGTCCATCACTGCCAATGAACAAAACATTTTTAGATTGCAAATCACAATTAATATCAAAGTGGTTATTTACACCATATGGAGTAACCTTATAAATAGGTCCATTAAAAGCCATAGAACCCATTCTTTTGTTAAGATCGGAAACAGCAATTATTGAATCAACCCATGAAAGGAGAAATTTGAGGGCATATCTCTTTATTTTTGAGTTAAGCCAGATATAAAAAAATGTATCATTGTCTAAAAGCACAATTTTCAGTGAAGGTCTTAAAAACTTTTTCACCAGACCATATGGTAACGTCCATCCACCTTCACAAAGAACAGCATCATAATTATTGTTTTTTAATGCATTAAATAACTTTAAAAGAATTTCAAGATAATTATCCCCAGCAAATACCCATTCAGATGTAATAGAAGAAGCAAAAGCACTGTGGACTGCATGAGGTCCATTAGGTCCATGATGAACGAACAGTATCTTATTATCCATCAAATTCACCAGCTGATTAGATTTCATGAACATGAATAGATCATGCACGCGTGTTAATAAAGGTTATTAAAAAGGACTTATTTCACAAGATAGTATACAACACCCGTAAATAGTGGCATGATAACAAGGAGCAGGTGGCTGGGAGTGCTGCTCCAGGTGAAAAGTAGGTGAGGGCCACACCAACAGGGATCACACCATCACGCATACCCGCCGTGTAAACATATGCGGCTCCATCATCCCCTCTCAGCCTTCCAAGAATAAAGCCGTAGGTGAAACCTGCAAGTAGCATCACAGACACCGTAATGACAATCTCCATGACCCCCCCAGTTCTCACTGAACCTGACATGTGGGCAACCGCGACAACGATTATAACAAGCCCCAGTATCGCCGACAGAAAGTTGAGGGTCTTCCTTGCAGGTATGAGCCTCTCCTCCTCAAGCCTCAGAATGAGGGCAATCACTGCAGGCAGGAACACTGTGAATACAAGGAGTTCAAATACCCTGAACGCCACCGAAAGTGAGGCCACACCCATTAGGTAGAGGACAGCGGGGTAAACAGCAACAGATAGTAGCATGGATGTAAGGGCAGCTGAAAGGGCAGGGGTGCCGTCACCACCGGAGAGTTCGGTCCAGAGGGCCGCGACAACCGGGGATGGTGCAAATGAGAGTAGTATGATTCCAGCGACGATCTCACCGCTGAAGTTGAATATTTTAGTAAAAAGGAACCCCAGAAGTGGGTATAACAGAAAATTGGACACAGAGACCAGACCAAGAAACTGGGGGTGGTGGATGATCCTCCCAAAGTCCTCCAGGCTGTGTTCAATGACAAGGGAAAACACCAGCAATGCAAGAAGCAGGGGCGTGTAACCTGAAAAAACTGAAAACTGGGGGAATAATAGACCTGTAAGGACGCATAAGAGCGTCAGGGCCCCATAGTACTTCTTTATGGTTCCTGTCATCTCCATCATTCAACGGTTACACACTTTGCAAGGTTCTTTGGCTTATCGGGGTCAAGTCCCCGCTCAACACTCACATAGTATGAGAGTAGCTGCAGGGGAACGATGTAGACAAGGGGTGAGAGTACCTCATCGACCTCAGGGCTCAGACCTATGAAGTCATCGGCCTCCTTCCTGAGGGCCTCATCAAGGGTGCTCCCAACACCTATAACCCTCGCACCCCTCGCCCTGACCTCCTCAACGTTGCTCAGGGTCTTGTCATGGCATGGCCCTGGGGGTGAGATGGCAACAACAGGCACCCCATCATCTATGAGTGCCAGGGGCCCATGTTTGAGTTCCCCTGCAGCATAACCTTCCCCATGGATGTATGTTATCTCCTTGAGTTTAAGGGCGCCCTCAAGGGCTGTTGGGTAGGAGAATCCGCGCCCTATGAAGAAGAAGTCGCTCACATTGCTGTAGTGTGATGAGAGTGCCCTTATATTATCCTCATCCCCAAGGGCCTCCTCCATGATAGCAGGAACCTTTTCGAGTTTCTCAATGAGCTCAGGGGCCCCCATGGCAGCCACCAGCATGTATATGATGGTCAACTGGCTCACATAGGTCTTTGTGGCTGCAACACCTATCTCAGGACCCGCCCTCGTGTAGAGGACATGCTGGGCCTCCCTTGTTGCTGAGCTTCCAAGGACATTGACTATCGCCAGGGTCTTGGCCCTTGAATTTGCAGATCTCAGGGCATTGAGGGTGTCGGCTGTTTCACCTGACTGGCTTATGAATACTGCAAGGGTTCTGTCTGTGAGGGCACGTGCAGAGTACCTGAACTCGCTTGCAAGGATGACATCGGTGGGTATGCCCAGGATGCTCTCAAAGAGGTACTTGCCCACCAGTGATGCGTGGTAGGAGGTTCCGCAGGCAACAAAGCATACCCTTTCAACCTCACCTATCTCCTTCACCACCCGCATAACATCATCCATCTCTGTGAGGGTGTCCCTGACGGCCCCTGGCTCCTCATGTATCTCCTTGATCATGAAGTGATCATACCCTGCCTTTTCAGCCATGTCCGCTGTCCAGTCAATTACATGGACCTCCTTACTCACCGTGTTACCATCAAGGTCCCTTATCCTCACATCACCGTCAATTATGACCATCTCACCGTCATCCAGGTATATGATGTTCTTGGTGTGGTTCAGGATGGCCGGGACATCCGAGGCCAGGAAAAACTCGCCATCACCGACACCGACTATGAGGGGGCTCTCCTTCCTTGCACCCACCACCCTGCCGGGTTCCCTTGAGGATATGGCTGCAATGGCATATGCGCCCTTAAGTTTTCTGAGTGCTGTGGCTGTTGCGGCTTCAAGGTCCATACCCTCATCCATGTACTTCTCTATGAGGTGTGGTATCACCTCTGTGTCTGTCTCGGACCTGAAGACATGGCCCTCTGATTCAAGCTCCTCCTTAACCTCCAGGTAGTTCTCTATTATACCGTTGTGAACGACCGCTATCTCCCCAGTGCAGTCTGTGTGGGGATGGGCGTTCTCGGCGGTTGGAAGACCATGTGTGGCCCACCTGACATGGGCTATCCCCATGCTGCCTGGTAGATCAGCGAGATCCAGCTCTGAGTCCACCTCGTCGATTTTACCCCTGTCCTTCTTGATTTTTATTGATGGGTCAGCCGTTGCAATACCCACAGAATCATAGCCCCTGTATTCAAGCCTCCTGACGCAGTCAAGGAGCACCGGGGCGGCCCTGCCATCCTTAAGTATACAAGCCACAATGCCACACATTATTTCACCCTAGAAGCATGATAAATATAAACTGAATCGTGATATAACTCTAATAAGATTTACACCTATATAAGTCTTAGACAATAAATTAAATTTAAAGACTTAACCCGCGGCCGCCGTGTCCGGGAGAATCTCTTAACCCCAAGTGATAATATGAATGTGAAGATTAAAGGTCTGCTCTACAGTGGTAAGGCAAAGGATATCCTGGAGACAGATGACCCTGAAGTTGTTGCCATACGATTCAGGGATGATATAACTGCAGGTGACGGTGAAAAGAAGGACACCCTGGAGATGAAGGGGTACTACAACTCCCTCATATCAGCCAAGATATTCGAGGTACTTGAGGATGCCGGTGTGGCAACCCAGTACCTTGAACTCCATGAACCCGGATGTATCCTCGCAAGGAGGCTTGAAATGATCCCCCTGGAGGTCATAACAAGGAACATTGCAGCCGGGAGCATAGTAAGGAGGTTCCCCTTCAGGGAGGGTCAGGAGTTCAGACCACCCCTCATCCAGATTGACTATAAGAGTGATGAACACGGGGACCCCATGCTCAACGATGACATAATACTGGCCCTTGGCCTTGCAACCCGGGAGGAACTTGATGAGATACGGAGCATAACCCTAAGGATAAATGATGTGCTTACAGAGTTCTTCAGGTCCAGGAGCCTGGTGCTCCCCGACTTTAAACTTGAATTTGGGAGGGACAGTAATGGAGATATAAGGCTTGGGGATGAGATAAGCCCCGACACCTGCAGGCTCTGGGACATGGCCACCGGAGAACCCCTTGATAAGGACATATTCCGTCGCGGAGAGTCAGGTGTGGTCAGCGCCTACCGGAGGGTTGCTGAGATGATCCTCGACCCCGAGGACATTGAAAGGTGGAAGGTCAAACTGTAGAAGGTGATTCATGTGAAATTTCATGTTGAGGTCAGGATAAAACTCAAGAAGGGAATGCTGAACCCTGAGGCATCAACCATCCAGAGGGCCCTGGCCCTCCTAGGATACAGTGTTGAGGATACAGACACCATTGACATCATAACCTTCACGGTGGATGAAGACAGCCTTGAGGCCGTTGAGAAGGAGGTTGAGGATATGTGCCAGCGCCTCCTCTGCAACCCCGTGATACATGACTATGAGGTCAGCATAAGTGAGATGGAAGGTTGAAGGATGAAAGTGGGAGTTATAAGGTTTCCAGGGTCCAACTGTGACCGTGACGTCTACCATGTCCTGGAACTGGCAGGGGCCGAACCAGAGTATGTCTGGTGGGATCAGAAGAGCCTCGGACACCTTGACGCTGTTATAATCCCCGGGGGATTCTCATACGGGGACTACCTCCGTGCAGGTGCAATAGCCGCGATAACACCTGTTATGGACGCTGTCAGGGACCTTGTAAAGGAGGAAAAACCCGTCCTTGGAATCTGTAACGGAGCCCAGATACTGGCAGAGGTCGGCCTGGTGCCCGGTGTATTCACGGTCAACGAGCATCCCAAGTTCAACTGTCAGTGGACAGAACTGAAGGTGAAGACCACAAGGACGCCCTTCACCCGTCTCTTCAGGAAAGATGAGGTTATAAGGATGCCTGTTGCGCACGCCGAGGGCAGATACTACCATGATAACATCCAGGAGGTCTGGGACAACGACCAGGTGATCCTCCAGTTCCATGGTGAAAACCCCAACGGCTCCATAGATGGTATAACAGGGGTCTGTGACGAGTCAGGGCTGGTATGTGCTGTCATGCCCCACCCTGAAAGGGCATCAGAGGCGATACTGGGATCAGAGGATGGATTCAAATTCTTCAGGGGTATCATGAAGATCTGAGGTGATACCATGGTCGTTTATCTTGTGGGTGCAGGGCCAGGAGACCCTGAACTCATCACACTTAAGGCCATCCGTGTCCTTGAAAGGGCCGATGTTGTTGTCTATGACAGGCTTGCAGGTGAGGAGATCCTTGAATACGCCCCTGATGACGCCAGACTCATATACGTGGGCAAAAAACCCGGCGAGCACCATAAAACCCAGGAGGAAATCAACAGGATACTGGTTGAAGAGGGAAGCAGACACGAGACCGTTGTAAGACTCAAGGGTGGAGACCCCTTCGTATTCGGGAGGGGTGGTGAGGAGATCCTGGCCCTCAGTGAGGCAGGGATAGAAACCAGGGTCATCCCCGGGGTGACTTCAGCCGTTGGCGTCCCGACATCAGCAAGACTCCCGGTCACCCACAGGGGCGTTGCAACATCCTTCACCGTGGTAACTGGACACGAGGACCCCACCAAACCCGAGAGACAGGTGCACTGGGACTACAGGGCGGACACCCTCATAATACTCATGGGTGTAGGTAACCTGCGTGATAACATGGAGGAGATCATGAAGCACCGACCAGGGGACACGCCGGTCTGTGTAATCGAAAAGGGCACGACAAGTGATGAGAGGGTCGTCTTCGGGACGGTCAGTGACATAGCAGATAAGGACATCAGGCCTCCGGGAATCATAGTCGTGGGTGAAGTGGTCAATGTCTACAGGAGAATCATTAACTCCATGGAACCATGAAGGAAGGGTGTGGGAGAGACTATATCCCGGCCAGAGGTGAGAGAGACCATGCCAGAAGAAAAACCATTAAGCCTAAAGGGTATGAGGGTCGCGGTGACAAGACCTGCTGAGAGGTCAGCAGAGGCTGTTAAGATAATAGAAGATGCGGGTGGGGTGGCGGTTGTGGCACCAACCCTTGAACTGAAACCCGCAGCCACAGAATCCCTCCTTGAGGTATGCCAGAGGGCATCTGAATGGGACTGGATCATATTCACCTCACCAGCAGCCATCGAATCCCTCCTTGAGGCCTGCAGCGACTTCCCCCAGAGGCTTAATGAGAAATGCATGGTGGCCGTCATAGGGCCAAGGACAGGGGATGTGGCCTCTGAACATGGCATGAGAGTGGACCTTCTACCGGAGGATTACACTGCAGAGGGCCTCCTTGATGCCCTCTCAGAGCATGAACTTAAAGGTAAGAGGGTTGCTGTTCCAAGAACACTCTCAGCAAGGAAGGTGCTCCCTGAGGGTCTTGAGGAGATGGGTGCTGATGTATTCGTTGCAGAGGCCTACCGTTCAACCCTGCCCTCTGACAGGGGCCCTGCAGACGAACTCATCGATGGTATAATCAGGGGTGAGGTTGATGCGGTGACATTCACAAGCCCCCTTACGGTTGAAAACCTCTTCAGGATCGCCGGTGACCGGAGGGATAAACTCCTAGAGTCCATGAAGGGGATACATATAGCAGCCATAGGCCCCATAACCCTAAGTAAACTCTCAGAGTACGGGCTGGATGCCCTGACACCCGGGAGGTACACCGTTAAGGACATGATAACCGAACTTGCAAGGGCAGTGAATCAGTGAAATGCATGGTATGAGGGATGATAGGATGATAATATGGCCAGCTTATATTGATTCCAGAAAGTCAAGGAGTGAAGGTCGCAGGATACCCCTGGAGGATTCGGTTGAGGCCCCCAGTTCCGGTGAGATACTGAGGGCGCTCAGGAAGCTCCAGCTGGATGCCCGGATGGAGTCTGATAAATCCTACCCTGCATCATGGTGGGAATCCTCTGGAAGGGTGATCGTTGAATATGATGGCAGGAAAAAGGACATCCTCCTTAAGGTTGCAAGGCTGATAAAATCCCAGAAGAAGAAAAATAAATAGAATGACTCCAGGACCATAATCCACGAAGTAGGGAGAGATAAACTAGATGGACATCCAACTGAAAAGAGGCTTCTCAAGGGCAAGGGAGATGATTGAATCCTCAGAGAATGTAACCGTCTACAGTCACACCGACTGTGACGGTATAAGCGCGGCGACAATACTCATGAAGGTCCTTGAGAGGCTCGGGAAGGACCATGAGATAAACATAATCAACATCAACGAGATACCCGACATCGAACCAGGACCCGACCTCACGGTCTTCGCAGACCTTGGATCCGGTCAGAGAATCCAGGACATGATGAGGTCAGGCTCCAGGATACTTATACTGGACCATCATCCCCCCCTGAGGAAGAAGGACTTCACGGCACCTGCAGGTGAGCTACTGGAACTTAACCCCCTATTCTATGGTATGGACGGCTCAACCCATATCTCAGGTGGGGGAATGGCATACCTCCTTGCAAGGGAATTCGGTTACCGTGACCTGAGCTGGATCGGGCTCCTTGCAGCCGTGGGCGACATGCAGAACATCACCGAGGGTGCCATGGTTGGCCTCAACAGGGAGATACTCCATGACAGCATGGAGGCCTGTGTTGAATCATGGAAGGACCTCACCATATACGGGAGGCACACAAGGCCCATCGTGAATGCACTCTCATACTTCGGTGACGTGACCCTCCCAACAACCAACAACCCCAACGAGTGCATCGCAAGGCTCAGGAACCTCGGGATACCCCTTACGAATGGGGACTCCCAGAGGAGGCTCTGTGACCTGACAGATGAGGAGAAGAAGAAGCTCTTCAGGGAGATATATCAGATGATGGTCAACGAGGTCCCTGAAAGGTACCAAAGGTATATCCCGAGGCTCATACTGGGGGAGATCTATGAGCTGAGCTCTGAGGAGAAGTACAGTCCCTTCAGGGACCTTACAGAGTTCTCAACTGCGGTGAATGCCTGCAACCGGAACCATGAATGGGAGCTTGCGGTTGAGATCATTGGAGGTGACCGTGAAGGTAACCTTGAACGCCTCCAGGAAGTCCTGAGGGACCACAGGGCCTACCTTGCAGAGACAATGGAACGTATCATCCACGACGACCTCATAAGGAGCATGGAGAACCTCCAGTACTTCCACGCCCCTGATGTGAAGGTGTCGGTGACAGGGACAATCGCCGGCATGATACTCAGCTACGGTGACTGGAGAAAACCCATGATAGGTTTCAGTGAAACAGGAGACGGCCTTAAGGTTTCACTGAGGTGTTCACGTCTCCTTGCATTTGACGGCATCCACTTCGGTTCAATCATAAGGAAGGTTGCTGGTAAGGTGGGGGGTAGTGGCGGTGGCCATGCAACGGCCTGCGGCGCCTACATCCCTGCTGAAAAGGATTCGGAATTCCTTAGACTATTTAACAGAGCCATAGAAAATGAGAAGGTGAATAAATGAGGGCTTTCAGGAAGAAAGGGGATCTTACACGTTTTCAGGTGCTTAATGAAATAGCCCAGAACCAGCCCTATGTAAGGCAGAAGGACATTGCAGATAAGCTCGGGATAACCGTCCAGGCCGTGTCCGAGAACATAAAGGGCCTTATAGAGGACGGGCTTGTGGAAGCCGGCGGCGGGAGATCCCATTACAAGATAACCAAGAGGGGTGTTGAGAAGCTGAGATCTGAGGCGATGGCCCTGAGGAAGTACGCCGATGACGTACTTGAGGCCATGAGCTCCTACAGGTCCGTGTGGCCGGCCATTGCATGGGAGGACCTCCGTGAGGGTGACCATGTGGAGCTCTTCATGGAGGGCGGGACACTCTACGCCCGTAGGAACGGGGATGGTGAGGCCTACGGTGTGGTCCTCCATGATGCCAGTGAGGGGGAGGATGTTGCCCTCTATGACCTTGGAGGCCGAATAAAGCTTGAAAGGGGGAAGGTCACCGTTGTCATCCTCCCGGGGATAGCCGACGGTGGCTCAAGGATGGTGGACCTTGAAAGGCTTAATGAAATATTAAAGGACAAGTACGACCGTACCGGTATAATGGGGACGGTTTCAAGGGCAGTTGCAGATAAACTCAAACTTGATGTTGACTTTGAATTTGCAACTCCCCATGCAGCCCTTGCAGCCGCTAAGAGGGGGCTTAACGTCCTTGTGCTTGCTGTTGGTAAGATGAGCCGCAGCATAACAAAAAAACTTGAGGATGAGGGTATAGAGTACTCCATTGAGGATGTCAGGAAAAAGGAATGATGTTATCAGGAAAAATCAGAGCCTGTAAACCTCATCAGGAGGCACCAGGCGGATTCCTGCATCCCTTAAAGTCCCTTCAAGGGTTTCAAGGTCCTCCGCACTCATGAAGAGTATGGCCTTATCCTTCTTCTCATGTACAAATGCATATATGTAGTCCAAGTTTATGTCAGAATCCTTCAGGACCTCCAGGATGGATGCAAGGCCCCCTGGCCTGTCATCCATCTCAACCGCAACAACCTCCTTCAGTTTGACAACAAAGCCCCTCTCCCGAAGAACCTCTGCAGCGGTTTCTGGTTCGGGTACTATGAGTCTGAGTATCCCGAATTCAGACGTGTCTGCAAGTGAAAGAGCCCTGAGGTTTATACCAGCATCTGCAAGTGTGCTGAGGGCCTTCCACAGTCTTCCCTTCTTGTTCTCAAGGAATATTGATATCTGTTTAACCTTCATAGAATCCACCTTAAAGATTCCCCTTATCTATAAACTGTTCAACAACCACAGGATCACCTTAACTAAAGCTTCCCCCTATCTATAAACTGTTCAACAACCACAGGATCACCTTAACTAAAGCTTCCTCTTATCTATAACCCTCACAGCCTTTCCCTGGCTTCGGGGTATGGTTCCTGGTTCAACCAGGGTAAGTTTAACCCTGAGACCTATCTCGTTCTCTATGAACTCCTCAATCCTGTTTCGTGTCTCCACCATTTTCTTTATATCATCTGAGAAGAGCTCCGGTGAAGTCTCAACCCGGACCTCCATTTCATCCATGAGGTGTGGCCTTGTAACTATGATCTGATAGTGGGGTTCGAGTCCATCTATCTTAAGGAGGGCCTTCTCGATCTGTGATGGGAACACTGCCACTCCACGGACCTTTATCATGTCATCCACTCTTCCGGTGATCCTTGATATTCTTGCAAGGATCCTTCCGCAGCCGCATGGTTCATAGTCAATGGAGGTTATGTCCTTTGTCCTGAACCTGATGACCGGCATCCCAACCCTTGTGAGGGTTGTGAGTACCAGTTCTCCGCGTTCACCGGGTCCCAGCCTCTCACCATTCCCATCTATTATTTCAGGTAAGAAGTGGTCCTCTGCAATGTGAAGGCCGTTCTTCATGCTGCACTCCATTGCAACGCCGGGTCCCATGATCTCTGTAAGGCCATAGATGTTGAATGCAGGTGCCCTGAACCTTCTCTCTATCTCGGCCCTCATCTCCTCTGTCCACATCTCGGCCCCGAAGCCTATGGCCTTTATCTTTGATTTTTCAGGGTCAAATCCCTCCTCCTCTGCAATTTCAGAGAGGTAGAGGCCGTAGGAGGGTGTGAATATCAGTACCGTGGTGCCGAAGTCCTTCATTATCTCTATCTGTCTCCTTGTCTGGCCCGTTGAGATGGGGATCACCGTTGCACCTATCTTCTGTGCACCGTAGTGTACGCCGAATCCTCCTGTGAAAAGGCCGTAGCCGTGGGTGTTCTGTATAACATCGTCCTCGGTGAGGCCCATCATTGTAAGCCCCCTGGCAACCACCTCACTCCATATTTCAATGTCCTCCCTTGTGTAACCTGAAACCACTGGTTTTCCGGTGGTCCCTGATGATGTGTGGACCTCAACTATTTCACTCCTTGGAACGGCGAACATTCCAAAGGGGTAGACCTCCCGCAGATCATCCTTTGTTGTGTACGGGAGTTTAACTATATCTTCAAGGGTTTCTATGTCCTCGGGGTGGACGTTGTTCTCATCAAACTTCTCATGGTAGTAGGGAACGTTCTCGTAGGCCCTCTTCACGGTATCCTGAAGTCTTTTAAGCTGCAGTTCCTCGAGTTCATCCCTTGATATGCATTCCATTTCCCTATTCCAGATCATTCGAATCAATCCTGAATCAGTGCAACTGTAATGGTTTATGGTGCCCCTGAAAATAAATCTTACCCCGGGCCATAAGATCCCCAGGGGTATGGATCCCCTAAAAATGAACCATAAAAGACAGGTAGGGTACAGTTAAGCGCCCTGAAAGTGCCCATCAAAAAAAGGAAAGTTTTTTATTAAAAGAGGTCCTCGAAGCGCTTTTCAACTTCCTTCCAGTTGACTATGTTCCAGAAGGCTTCAACGTAGTCGGGCCTTACATTCTTATAGTCAAGGTAGTAGGCGTGCTCCCACACATCAAGGACCATTATGATCCTGAAGTGGGGTATCACGTTGACATTGTGTTTCTCTACCTGCATTATGAACAGCCTGTCGGTCCTCTGGCAGTAGGTCAGAACGGCCCATCCTGAACCCTCTGCACTTATAGCTGCCTGTGAAAACTCCTTCCTGAACCTTTCAAAGCTTCCGAAGTCCTTTTTGATGTATTCCGCAAGTCTTCCTCCGGGTTCCCCTCCGCATTCAGAGGCGGGTCCCATGTTGCCCCAGAAGAAAAGGTGCAGTACGTAGCCCCCTACGTGGAATGAGAGTTCCTTGAGGGCTGCCTTGATGTCCACCTCTGAGTCGTTCTCCCTTGCCCCGTCAAGTTTCCTGAGGAGTGCGTTGGCACCATCAACGTAGGCCTGGTGGTGCTTCTGGTGGTGCACCTTCAGCTGCTCCTCTGATATGTAGGGTTCAAGGGCATCATACCCATATGGCAGTTCAGGTAGTTCATAGAATTTTTTCTCCATCATATCACCCCCATCATATTTCCCGGTGGCAGAGCCACCAGTCATAGCATTCGTATTCCTCCTTCCTCTTCCTTGCGGTTTCAACATCAGAGGCAGGAGGTACTATTACGCGTTCACCTATCAGCCCGTTATCAGGCCAGTTGGCGGGTGTTGCAACACCCTCCTCGTCTATGACCCTGAAGGCCCGGATCATCCTCAGGATTTCAGGGATGTTCCTTCCAAGTTCCTGTGGATAGTAGAGTATGGCCCTTATGATCCCCTCAGGGTCCACCACGAAGACGGCCCTCACCGTGTTTGTGGGCCTTGCAGGGTGTATGAGTCCCAGGGTGTCTGCAACCCTCCCTGTGTCTGCAATAACAGGGAACTCGATCTCAACTTCAAGGTTTTCCCTTATCCATTCGATCCATTTTATGTGGGAGAAGACCTGATCAACGCTCAGGCCCACAAGTTCACATTCCATCTCCCTGAGTTCAGGGTATGCCTCCTGGAATGCCAAAAACTCCGTTGTGCATACCGGTGTGAAGTCTGCAGGATGGCTGAAGAGGATGAACCAGCGTCCACTGAATTCCTTGGGGAGCTTCATCATCCCGTGGGTTGTCTGAACCTCCATTTCAGGGAACCTGTCACCTATGAGGGGCATCCCCCTCCCCTCTTTCTTTATCTTTCTGAGTTCGTATATCTTCTCACCCATAGATTAACCCCCATCATTCATCTGCCGGTTGGTTATAGACTCGCTGGCCCAGTTCAGAGTCCAGCATGAGGAGTGCGCTTGGTGAGTCCGCTGCAAGGCGTACCTTCTGGAGGACCGCCCCTGCAGATTCCTCCTCCTCAACCTGTTCAGCCACAAACCACTGGAGGAAGTTGTTTGTTGCATGGTCCCTCTCAGAGACCGCCAGGTCCACCAGGTCGTTTATGAGTCCGGTGACCTTCCTTTCATGTTCAAGGACGTGCTTTGACACCTCAAGGGAGGACTCCCATTCGAAGGGTGGTTTCTCTATCTCATCAAGGACAACCCTGGCCCCCCTCTGGACCAGGTAGTCGTAGAACTTCATGGCATGGGAGAGTTCCTCCTGTGCCTGTACGCGCATCCAGTTTGCAAATCCTGGCAGGTCTGAGGCCTCATAGTAGGCTGCCATTGCAAGGTAGAGGTATGCTGAGTAAAGCTCAGCGTTTAGCTGCCTGTTAAGGGCCTCCTGCATACTTTCACTTACCAAAATATTCACCCCCTAATTCACTTATCTTAAGTGCAAGTTCATCCAGTCCCTCAAGGTCTTCATCCCCTGGAAGGCCCTTCACAAGGACCGGGTCAAGGTATTCAAGGTTAAGGCGGGAGAGTATGCCCTTAACCTCAGATTCAATCCGGGTGCCCCATCCATAGGATCCTACGACTGCGGCGTACTTTATGGGCGGCCTCATGGCGCCTGTAAGGTAGAGTGCTGCTGCAATCTTAGGGTGGGGCCCGGTGAGTACCGTTGGTGATGCTATAACAAGGAATGATGCATCCACCAGTTCCGTTAAAAGTTCACCGGAGTCTGCTGATGCAACGTTTAGGGGTCTCACACTGACATCATGCTCCATGAGGGCCTCTGTGAGTCTTGATACCATTATCTCGGTGCTCCCATGCATGGTGACATGGAGTATGACCGTCTTTCCTGAGCCCCCCGAGGACCAGTGGCTGTAGGCATCCATTATCATCCCGGGCTCCATGATGAGGGGTCCGTGGGATGGTGCGATGATGGATATGTCAAGGTCTGATATCTTCCTGAGGTTGGACCGGACCATCTGAGGGAAGGGCATCATTATATGGGCATAGTACCTTCTGGCCTCCCTCAGGATTTCTCCGGGTCTTTCCTCCATGAGCTCTGATGTTGCAAGGTGGGATCCGAAGAAGTCGCAGCTGAAGAGTATTCCCTCCTCCTCAAGGTAGGTTACCATGGTGTCCGGCCAGTGGACCCATGGCGTTACCCTGAATTCCAGGGTCTTATCCCCGAGGGAGAGCTTCTCACCGTCCTTTATGGCCCTCATATCCCCTCTGAAGTCCAGGAGATTCTCAAGGAGTTCAAGGCATGGTGCGGTTCCGAGAACCTCAGCATCAGGGTACCTTTCTATGAGTTCAGGGAGGGCTCCTGAGTGGTCCTGTTCTGCGTGCTGTGATATTATGTAGTCTGGTTCCACTCCCACCGAATCAAGGTTTTTAAGAAGTTCCCCTGCCCTTGAGGGCTCGGTGGTGTCTATGAGTGCTGATGCACCGCTTCCCCTTATGAGGTAGGAGTTGTAGCTTGTACCCCTGGGGATCTCCACGAGTTCATCGAAGGTCCTGCGATCCCAGTCAACCGTGCCAGTATAGTAGACCCCGTCAGCTATCCTTTTGACGGTCATTTAATCCATCTTCTTGAACTGGTCCTTTCCAACGCCGCACACAGGGCATACCCAGTCGTCGGGGAGTTCCTCAAAGGGTGTTCCTGGTTCTATACCTGAATTCGGGTCTCCCTCTTCAGGGTCATAGATGTAACCGCACATCTGACACACGTATTTATCCATTCAGTCACCTCCAGTCTAATCCAGTGGTTTGAACATTTTCTTCTTTGCACCGCATGACGGGCATCTCCAGGTATCGGGGAGTTCCTCGAAGGGTGTTCCCGGTGGAGTGTCTGTCCTTGGCTCTCCCTTTTCAGGGTCGTAGATGTAGCCACATATCCTGCATTTGTACCGCTTCACATTCAACACCTTGTGAATTTCCTTGGTCTATTTTATTATCCTTCTAAAATTTATAATTATCCAATCCATTCAGAACAGAAGGTTAATTAGCCAGGAAAAAATGTGGTTTTTTCAGATACTGCCTTCATTTAAGTAGTGGTGACAAGCCAGGATTGCAAAAAAATGTATAAAGTTCTACACACTCACCGTGAACCAGGGATCCATGTGACAATCCAGGGCCTGCACAAAAAATTTATGGGCACTGAAAAGTGGTTATTCATTAAAAAGAGCCTATGAAGGTTCGGGAACTTAACTCAGAAATAAAAAATGGGTTTTTCAGTCAAGGTATTTCATCCTTACAACGTTGAAACCCACAACGCATCCAACAAAACCCATCCTGAGGTAGGGGCTTACGGGTGCATAGACTGCAATGGCAAGTATCATGACCCCTACGAGGGTGTGGGTTAGAAGGTTCTTCCAGTCTGTAAGGTATGCCTTTATTCCACCCAGAATCTTTCCCAACATAACACCTCATATATCAAATTTTGATATATCAGATTATAAAATACCAGTATATATAGTTTGCCATTACCCCTGAAAAGATGAAAAATTAGGGTTCACTTCACCAGTAAAACAGGTACCGTGACCGTCTTGAGGGTCGTCTCAGCCACGCTGCCCATGAGGATCTTCTCAAGACCTGACCTTCCATGGGATGCTATAACAACAAGGTCCGCCCCTGTCTTATCAGCAATCTTCTTCATGTCATGGGCCGGACTCCCGAATACAAGGACCTCATCGACCCTGACACCTGCCTCACGCCCCTTCCTCTGTACTGCCCCGAGAATCTCCTTACCCTCCTCCTCAAGGACCTCAAAGGGGTAGATCAGCTTCTCATCAATAACATGGACGGCCACAACAACCGCACCGAGGCGCCCGGCAAGTTCAATGGCAATATCCTCAGCCCTTGCAGCGTATTCAGAGCCATCCGTTGGAACCATTATCTTCTCAAACATCCATTCCACCACGTTTAGATCAATCAACACGCCTCACATGATCCCCTATAACAAACTCCTTACCCCCAACATGGAGCACAGGCTTCACAGCCTCAACATCAAGTAGACCATCCTTCATGCACCCTGAGGGTACTGATGCACTGACAACACAACCCGTTATCAGGTTATGGTCACCGATCTCACTTATCCTCAGGAGTTCGCATTCAAGGTGCCCGGCAGCCTCCACTATCCTTGGGGGCTTCACCTTCTCTGATGGAATCCATGTAAGTCCTGCTGCCTCAAGTTCGTTCTGCCCTGCGGGCATGCTCTCTGCGGTTATCCACATCTTATCAAGTATCGCGGCGGGTGTTATGTTCATGACAAACTCATGGGTCTTCTCGATGTTCCCTGCCGTATGGTGGCCCGGTGCAGATGCAAAGGCAACAATCGGCGGGTTAATGGAAACTGGCATGGTGAAGGAGAAGGGGGCCGCGTTGATGTTCCCCTCCTCATCCACGGTTGTTACAATCACCGTGGGTCTTGGTGTCAGTATTCTGTGGGCATTTTCAACCGGAAAATCTTCAAAATCCATTCAATCACCCCTTAACCTTCTGAAGGTATCTTGCATGACTCCTGTTAACAAATTCATCACACAGTGCCCCTGGTTCACCATCCATGACCAGCCTGCCATCCTCAATCATCACGGCCCTGGTGCTGAGCTCCCTTATAAAGTCAACATGGTGGCTCACCATTATGATGGTTGTCCCGAACTCCATGTTTATCCTCTTAAGGGAGTTGGAGACCACCCTGAGTGTCAGGGGGTCAAGGTCCCCGAAGGGCTCATCAAGTATGAGTACATCGGGTCCTGATGCAAGGACAAGGGCAAGGGTCGCCCTCACCTTCTCACCGCCGGATAGTTCATAGGACCTGCGGTCAAGTATCTCCATTGGAAGGTCCAGTGCCCTGAACACGGGTTCAGCATACCTTTTAACCTCCCTGTCAGGGAAGCTGGGGAAGAGATCCTCAAGTATCTCAGGTGAAAGGCCGAGCTTCTCAAGGCGCTGCCGGGCCTCTGTTTCAGGCAGATCAGTGAGCTGGTAGAGGACGTCCAGCACCTGGTCGCTTATACCCAGCTCCTCAGCCCTCTTCCTTGCCTCATCAACAACATGCTCCCCCTTAACACCGAGCCTTGCAGCTATCTGGCTCCTTATGGTGGCATGGTGTGTGAGGGCGAACTCCTGGTGCATGAAGCCCATCTTCCTCCTTATACCCATCCGCATGACACCGGGCTCGTGCATGTTAACCCATTCACTGTTGAGCCTGAACTCCACGGTGCCGCTGTCAGGGTAGTCGAGGCCTCCGATCATCCTCAGGAGAACCGTCTTACCGGCCCCGCTCGGCCCTATTATCGAGACTATCTCACCCTCATTTATGTCAAGGTTAACATCCTTCATCTCAAGGACCTCACCACCCCTCAGGAGGACGAACCTCCTTGAAATATCGCGGACCCTGAGAATCTTCCTGTCAGAGGCAGACGGTTTATAATCAACCGGGGCCTCCATGTCCCCCATGAACTCCTCTATGATCCTGGAGGGTTCCCCCTCATCGATGATGCGCCCATCCTCCATGAGAACGACCCTGTCTGCAAGGTACTCGTGGACCTCGGGCAGATGGGATACCAGGACAACCGTCACTCCCAGTTCCCTGTTGATGTTCTTTATGGCATCAAGTATCTCCTGCTTCGTCCTTGGACAGGACATGGTGGCGGGTTCGTCCAGGAGGAGGACCCTGGGCTTCTTTGCAAGCTGCCTGGCCATGATGAGCCTCTGCTTCTCACCGCCGCTGAGGACCGGTGCGAAGTGATCCGCCTTATGATCCAGTCCAACTATCCTGAGGAGTTCCATGGCCTCATCACCGAACTCGTCAAAGGCGTACTCGAAGTCTGTCATGGACTCATCACCATACCTTGCAGCGTAGAGTTTCCTTATAACGTTCTGTATGGCTGTTTCAGACCAGAGCCCGAAGGACCTCTGGAGATGGATGGCTGTCTTCTTCTTGAGCTTTGAAAAATAGTACTGACTGGATGATGCCTCGACGGTCACATCATCAAGGGTTATTCTGCCTGAATCAAAGGGTTCAACACCCCTGAGGATCCTGAGTAGGGTTGTTTTCCCTGACCCGCTCATGCCGATTATCCCGAGGATTTCACCCTCCTCAACTTCAAGGTTAACGTCCGAGAGTGCCCTGAATTCCTCTCCATTTTCAAGTTTATAGGTCTTTGTAAGGTTTTCCACCCGTATCATTGAATCACCTGCAATCCCTGATCCTGAAGATTTTTATCCCATGAGTATATAATCTAGAATCATTATATTTCTAATAGTTTTACTGACATAATAACCTTTATGCGGTGATATCAATGAGGGGATTGCTGGTTGGAAGGATGCAGCCATTTCACAGGGGGCACCTGCAGGTCATTAAAAGGATACTCAGGGAGGTTGATGAACTCATAATATGCGTCGGGAGCGCCCAGCTGAGCCACAGCACCAGGGACCCCTTCACCGCAGGTGAGAGGGTTATGATGCTGACGAAGGCCCTCAGTGAGAACGGAATCCCCGCATCAAGGTACTATATAATCCCTGTGCAGGACATTGAATGCAACGCCCTCTGGGTGGCCCATATAAAGATGCTTACACCACCCTTTGACCGTGTTTACAGTGGAAACCCCCTTGTCCAGAGGCTTTTCAGTGAGGACGGCTATGAGGTTACAGCACCCCCACTTTTCCACAGGGAAAAATACTCCGGCACGGAGGTCCGGAGGAGGATGCTTGATGATGGTGACTGGCAGTCACTCCTCCCTGAGTCTGTTGTGGAAGTTATAAATGAGATAAGGGGTGTTGAGCGCATAAAACACCTTGCACAGAAGGAACTGAGTGAACTTGTATGATGCTGGATAGAACATCCCTAACCGAATGAACCGATATGAGGTGCCATGAATGATCGTTAAGGTGACAGATGAAGCAGGATCCTTCAGGATGGAGGATCTCATCGAACATTTAAAGAAGAGCCCCTACCTTGATGAGTGCGGAGCAGTGTTCACCTTCGAGGGAATCGTCAGGGGAGTGGATGATAAGAAAACAGAGAAGCTCGTGCTGAGGACCCCTGACCCAAAAAGAACCCAGAAGGGCCTTGAGGAAATTGTGGAGGACGTTAAGAAGAAGTACCCTGTCAGGGACGTGGCCGTTGTCCATTACATCGGCGAATTCTACACCTCAGACACCCTCTTCATGGTCGCGGTTGCAGGTCCCCACCGGAGGGAGACCCTTGATGCCATGGCGGAGATAATCGAGAGGACAAAGCATGAGCTTGACTTCCAGAAGGAGGAATACACCGACAGCGGGAAGAACATCATCATGTCCGGGGGTTAAGGGGCTGTGATCTGATGAAGTTCATAAGGGACAGTGTCCACGGCAACCTGAAGCTCAGTGAATTCGAGGTCAGGGTTGTGGATACACCCCAGATTCAGCGGCTCAGAAGGATAAAGCAGCTGGGATTCACCAGCCTCATCTACCCTGGAGCCAACCATTCAAGGTTCGAACACTCCATAGGTGCCATGTACCTTGCATCAAGGCTTGGAGAGCACCTTGGCCTCAGTGAGGAGAAGACTGGTATTCTGAGGCTGTGCGCCCTTCTCCATGACGCCGGCCACGGTCCATTCTCACATGTATCCGAGGGTGTACTTGAGAGGTCCCATGAGAGCCTGACCCTTGAACTTGTAGGGGAATCAGAGCTCTCAGATATAATATCTGAGGAATACGACCCTGCCCAGGTGATGAGCATACTCAGGGGTGAGGGTGTCCTTGGTCAGGCCATCAATGGAGAGCTTGATGTGGACCGGATGGACTATCTCCTCCGGGACTCCCATTACACGGGTGTGGCCTACGGTATAATAGACGTTGAACGACTGATATACAATATGAAGATGGAGAACGACCTTGTCCTTGACAGGAAGGGTGTTCAGGCTGCGGAGTCAGCTCTGCTTGCAAGGTACTTCATGTATCCCAGCGTCTACCAGCACCACACCACAAGGATCGTTAACTCAATGTTCAGAAGGTGCCTCAGGAAGCTCATAGACCAGAAGGAGCTGGACGCATCAAGGATCTACATCTATGATGACATGGACCTCATAGTGATGTGCAGGAACCATGAAGGATTCATAGGGGACATGATGAGGAGGCTGGACAACAGGGACCTCCTCAAGATGGTTGAATCCGTTAAACTGAATGAACTCGAGGACCCCCACCGTGTCTTCAAAATCACGGAAACCGAGATAAAGAGGGCTGAAGAGGAAATCGCAGAGGACATGGACCTGGACCCTGACTATGTTATCGTGAACCTTCCCAAGTACCCTGCCTTTGATGAGATGAGGACCCAGGTATCTGTGGGGGACTCCATAGTCAACCTGAGCCACATATCAAGCCTTGTAGGGGCCCTGAAGGAGGCCCGGTTCAACCATGCAGATATCTGCGTCTACGTGCCAGGGGAAAATGTGGATTCATTCAGGGACTTCAGCCTCCATGACTACATGGACCTTCCTGAAAGAAGACCCTCCCATCCAAGACAGCTTCGCCTGACGGTCCCGGATTACCTTAAATTCAGGTGATGATGCATTATGGAGGGTTCCCCTTCAAATCAAAAAAAGTCGGGAAAATGTCCCTGTAAACATGTGGTGAAGGTCACGGCGGGCGGGGAAGGTGAAGGTTAAACATTAAGGTAGTGATATGGATGATAATAGTTGCCATGACAGGAGCAAGCGGCGTTATTTACGGTGAAAGGATCCTTAGGGCCCTCAGGGACCTCGACCAGAAGGTTGGCCTTATGATAACAGACACCGCCAGGGAAATAATCCGCTATGAACTTGGTAAGGAACCTGAGAGCCTTGAAGAGTTGGCTGATGAATGCTTCGATGCTGATGACTTCACATCCCCGGTTAACAGCGGCTCATCACCCTTCAGGGCCATGGTGATAGCTCCCTGCACAATGAAGACCCTCTCATCCATTGCAAACGGCTATGCAGGGAACGCCCTCACCAGGGCCGCCGATGTATGCCTCAAGGAGAGGAGGAAACTGGTGGTTGTGCCAAGGGAAACACCCCTCAGGAGCGTTCACCTTGAAAATATGCTGAAGATTTCAATGGAGGGCGGTATAATCCTCCCTGCAATGCCTGGATTCTATCACAGACCAGCATCCATTGAAGAGGTGGCTGACTTCATAGCAGGGAAGGTCCTTGATGTCCTTGGAATAGAGAACCAGCTATTCAGGAGATGGACCGGTGACATTGATCAGAGGAAGCCTGAAGGTGATATGAGTTGATACCCGATGATGAGTTCATCAGGGACCCCCATGTCCCTGGACCCACAAAACTTGAGGTCAGATGCCTTGTAATGTGCCTTGCCGGTCTCAGGGGCCATGAGGTTGCGGTTGATGTTGGATGCGGAACAGGCGGGATAACCCTTGAACTTGCAGAGCGCGCCTCAAGGGTCTATGCAATTGACAGGGACCCCAGGGCCATCAGCATCACAGGAAGGAACCTTGAGAAACACGGACTCGGCGACAATGTCAGTTTAATGAACCTTGATGCTGTCGAGGCCCTTGAGGGCCTTGGGGAAATTGACCTTGCAGTCATAGGCGGGAATGGAGGGGAACTCAGGAGGATACTTGAACTTGCATCCGAGAGGCTCAGGGACGGTGGACGGATCATTGTAACCGCCATACTACTTGAGACAAAGTACGAAGCGTTAAGGTGCCTCAGGGACCTTGGATTCGAGGTGGGGATCACGGAGGTCAGTGTCTCCAGGGGCCGGATGCTTGATAGGGGAACCATGATGGTGGCCCAGAACCCCATCTCAATAATATACACCCTGTGAAAACCGGAATCATGTCCCTATTAAAGTGATAAATACTCAATGGTGATCCTATGGGAAAGCTGAACTGGAAGGTTAAACTCTCTGCACTCCTAATACTTGTTTCGGCCTCAATCTACCTCATAATATACCTGATCTTTCATAAACCCGAAACAGAACTTTTCTACATCGGCATAGACCTTGCATTCGTACCCCTTGAGATACTGATTGTTGTCATCGTGGTTGAAGCCGCAATATCCTCAAGGGAGCTTGCAGAAAGACTTGAGAAACTGAACATGGTTATAGGCGCATTCTTCAGTGAACTTGGAACAGAATTCCTCAGGGAGGTGTCCGGATATGAATCCATGAGCGGAAGAATCGCATCCATACTCAGGATAGACACTTCATGGGAGAGCAGGGACTTCAGGGAACTGGGTTCCAGGATAGCTGACATGGAGTTCAGATTCAAGCTTGGCTCACCTGAAACCATCAAACTCATGGAGTACCTTAAAGAATTCCTTATATCCCGGAGAGGATTCCTTCTCGGCCTCCTTGAGAACCCCAACCTCCTTGAACATGAGAGTTTCACGGATATGCTCTGGGCTGTCTTCCATCTTATGGAGGAACTGGAAGCAAGGGATGATCTTTTAGGTCTTCTTCCGGATACAGATTACCAGCACCTTGCAGGTGACCTTACCAGGGCGTACTCTGGGGTTGTCAGTGAATGGGTGAGGTACATGGAACACCTCAGTGAAAACTATCCATACCTCTTTTCCCTTGCAGTCAGGAAAAACCCCTTCAACCCCCGGGTGAAGGTTGAAATAACAGAGTGAAACCCACATAAACCCTTACCCCACCAAGGAAAGGGGCTTGAGGTCAGCTGATGGTCCATGGAACCCCAGGATTCTTCATAAATAAATTAAAAATTTTAATATTGACATTAACTGAAAACAAAATCGTATAACTTATATATTAGGAGAAAGAGATTATAGAAAAACTCCAATGGTTGGTATCCATGGATCGTTTGACCCTTGAGCAGTATAGGGAAATGGTTAATGAGATAATTGAATTTAAGAACATATACGGGTCTCTTCCCGACTATGCGCTTGTTGATGGAAATAAAATTCATAAAGAAAACTACATCGACATGATTGAGCGCGTTAACAAATTTGTTCTTGAAATGGGAAGAAATCCACGCACAGTAGACATCAGATCCTGAGATCCTCCGGACGGTTGAAGTTCCTGAAACTTTCAAGGGACGGATCCAGTCTGATGGCCGGTACAGGGCAGGAGTTCACGGATTCAATGAGCTCCCCTACCCTCCTTTTATTTCTGGATAAGAGTAGCCTTATGTCTCCCCTGAGACTCCTTGAGTAAACCGCGTGGAGTGGTTCCAGCCTCCCCCCATTTTCAGGTACTATCACATCACACGAAGACCCCATCTCAGAGAAAACAACCTTCATGTTAACCAGGAATTCCCCTGTAATAAGGGGAGAGTCACAGGGTACAAAGAGGGCTGCCATGGTTGAGATGTTCTCAAGTCCCGTAAGTATACCCCCGAGGGGTCCGAGGCCAGGGACCTCATCAGTAAGCAGGCGGATGGATGGATCAAGGATATCGGCATACATTCCCATCTGGTCTTCATCACGGAATACTGCAAGGACCTCCTGGAAGTGTTCCATGAGCCCCCATGAGATCCTTACTATGAATGGTTCTCCCTCAATTTCAAGGAGGCCCTTCTCGGCACCCATCCTCCTTCCCATACCCCCACAGAGGATTACTGCAGATTCAAGTTCAGGTCCCGTCATGAAAAAGAGAATTATTTTAGTGTTGGATAGTTCGGGCTCTCATTGGTTATGAGAAGGTCGTGGGGGTGGCTCTCCTTGATACCGCTTGAGGTTATCCTGACAAGCCTTGCCTTCTCCTTCATCTCATAAAGGTTCGCTGCGCCGCAGTATCCCATGGATGCCCTGAGACCTCCTATAAGCTGGAACAGCACCTCATTCACCGTGCCCCTGTAGGGTACAACACCCTCAACACCCTCAGGGACGACCTTGGTGTGCTTCATGTGCCCCCTGGGTTCCTGGAAGTACCTGTCTGTACCGGCACCTATGCCCCCGGTCATTGCACCCAGGGACCCCATTCCACGGTACTGTTTATATTTACGGCCGTTCATGACAACCACATCCCCCGGGGCCTCATAGGTACCTGCAAGGAGGTTGCCGAGCATCACACAGTCTGCGCCAACTGCTATGGCCTTTGCTATGTCACCGGAGTACCTTATCCCTCCGTCCGCTATTACAGGGACATCGTACTCTGCTGCAACATCAGCAACCTCGGCGATGGCTGTGAGCTGGGGCACTCCCACCCCTGCGATTATCCTTGTGGTGCACATTGAACCGGGACCTATGCCCACCTTGAGGCCGTCAACGTCCTGTGCGATGAGGTCCTCGGCGGCCTCTGCAGTTGCAATGTTACCCACTATGAGGTCTGCGTCTATCTCCCTCTTCATTTTCCCGGCATTCTTAACAAGGTTCATGTTGTGTCCATGGGCGCTGTCAATGGCCAGTATGTCGGCGCCTGCCTCATCAAGGGCCCGGGCCCTTTCAAGGTCAAAGGGTCCTGTTGCAGCCGCAACCCGGAGGTAGCCCTCAGGGTCCCTTGAGGCGTTGGGGTACCTTTTCCTTTCAAGGATGTCCTTCATCGTCAGGATACCCACTATCCGGCCGTCCTTGACAACAGGCAGTCTTTCAACCTTGTTCTCATATGCAATGTCAAGGGCCTCTGAAGGGGTTATTGATTCATCCACAGTCACAACGTCCCTTGTCATGACCTGGTCGACCTTCCTGTCTGCATCTGAGTTGAATATCGGCTCAATGTCCCTCCGGCTTATGATTCCTATGACCATTCCATCCTCAACCACCGGAAGTCCGCTTATCTCCTCCTGATCCATTATCTCATGGGCTTCCCTCAGGGTTGAATCAGGGGAGATGGTTATAACGTCCCTTATGGTAAGTTCCCCTGATCTTTTAACCTTCTTAACCTGTTCAACCTGGTCCCTTATGCTCATATTCCTGTGGATGACCCCGATACCCCCCTCCTGTGCCATGGCTGTGGCCATCTCGTACTCAGTGACCGTGTCCATGGCGGAGCTTATGATGGGTATCTTGAGTTCAATGTTCCTTGAGACCCTGCCGCCGGTTTCAACGTCCTTTGGTTCCACATATGATGCCTGGGGAAGAAGGAGGAAATCATCAAATGTGTAACCGGTTTCTGCTTCCTTTAATTTTTTCAGATACATGCTACCCTCCCACATAATTCAGAGGCTGTTTATAAGCTCCTTAAGTTCCCTTACAGCGTCCCTGTGAATCCTGCCTGTGTTACGGTCTCCGCCGACGCATGCAGCCCCCCTGATACCAACAACATCGCATCCAATCTCCTTCAGGGGCTTCAGGTGCTCCCTTCCAACCGAACCTGCAAGGGCTGATTTCAGGCCATGTTCAGATGCCATTGAAACGAATGATTCAAGTTTATCCATGTCCATGAAATCAAAGAGTGTTTTACCATCCTTAACTGCAGTGTCAAGCATTGCAAGGTCGGCTCCGGAGTCAGCCGCCACTCCTGGTATCTCCATGGGATCAACTGCACCGACACGGTGGGCGTCTGCATATCCTGCCGCAACGACTATCGCGTCTGATTCATCCTTCACGGTCCTCACAACGTTCTTCATGACATGCACCGCCTCATCATAGTTCCTTGTACCGTAAAGGCCCACCTTTATGTAGTCTGCCCCTGATACAAGGGCACCCATGGCTGCAAGTGAAACCGTCCCTGGCTTGTAGGGTACATCACCCAGGGTTGCGCTTACCAGCATGTTATCAGGGGTCATTTCACGGACCTCCCTTATCACCCATGGGAAGTTAGCCCCCAGGGAGCCCTCGGATGGGTTCTTAACATCAACTATGTCTGCACCGCCTTCTATGGCTTCAAATGCCTCTTCAGTGTTAATTGGACTTATCAATAGAAGCAATTCAATAACCTCCTGGTAAAAATTATGGAATGATATTCCCGAGAAACCATGACATGATAATTTTTATTTTATTTAATGGAGCACCCTTTTATATCTTTCTTTTCAGAGGGGTGAACCCCTTTTCCTGATCCTCTCAGCTATCTCCCTGTGGGCCCTCCTGCTTAATCCCTTCCTCTGACACTCGGCCCTCACCATCTCAACCAGATCGGCCGTTGGCAGTGACACCGGACATTTCTCGCTGCAGAGCCTGCAGAGGGTGCACATGTAGAGCCCTGACTCCACAGCACCCTCCCCATCATCAAGGTAACGCCTGAGCACGGCACCCCTACCTCCAAGGTATCCCCTGTACCCGAAGCGGTTCCCGACTGACCCGTAGACGGGACAGCTGACTATGCAGCTGCCGCAGCCAATGCAGAGGAGTGACTCGGCCGGTGCAGATGACCTCCCGTTATCGAGGGCTATTGCAACAACCCTGTCCGGGCCATACATTCCCCTTATGAGCATTTTTTCTATATCCGCAGTTTTGGATGGCCCTGAGATTACATTTATGTAGGATGGGACCCTGGTACCTGTTGCATAGACCGTTTCAAGTTTCACAACCGATACGGCATCCTCAAGGGTGGGTACCAGCCTGTCAATCCCGAAGACCATGATGTGGGTGTCCATCAGTGAGAGTCTTCCAATGTTCCCCTCGTTATGCACGATGACCGCTGACCCGTCATATGCCGCAACCGAGTTGGCTCCTGTGATACCGGTACTGCAGGATTCAAGCCGTCTGAGGACATCTGATTTAACCGCTGCCATTATCTCAAGGGGATCATCAGCCACATGGACCCCCATCTTCTCCCTTACAATCCCTGCTATTTCACCGGTGCTGAGGTGGAGGGCTGGTCCCACAGGGTGCGCGGGTCTGCTTTCCCCTGCCAGCTGCAGTATACGGTCCCCCAGGTCTGTTTCAACAACCTCCATCCCCCTATCCCTCAGGTGCCCTGAGAGTCCTATCTCTGAGAGTGCGTTTGATTTTGACTTTGCAACAGCATCCTCACCCGCCACGATCCCTGATATCAAGCTACATGCCTCATCAGCATCCGCTGCAAGGTGAAACTCAACACCATTTTCAGTGAAGGTCTTCCTGGCAGTCCTCAAGAGTTTATCCATATTCCTGACAGATTCCTCCCTGATTCTGGTGACCCTGTCCCTGAGTTCCTGGATTTCAGGTTCATCAAGGAGTTTGAGGCGTCTTTCATCAAGTTTCCTGAAGGACTTCTTCATCTGGATTATGCTGTCCTCATTCATTTCCATGCCTCCCCCTAAGGGCCCTTTCCATGAGTTCTGTTATGTCAAGGACCTCGACTGTGTCTGATTCAAGGTTGAGTCTGCAGAAGGGGCATGCCGTGCACAGTACATCCGCACCTGTCTCCTTGGCCTCCTTAAGGCGCTCAGAAGCCACCTTATCTGATATTTCCGGGTGGGCTGACCTCACACCTCCACCGGCACCGCAGCACCTTGAATCCGCCCCATGGTTCTCCATCTCAACAAGTTCAGCGAATTTACCTATAAGTTCCCTGGGGCCGATGTCTCTCCTGTGTGCCTTGAGAGGTGGTAGGGGTCATGGTAGGTTACCCTGATGTTGATTTTATTCAGATCCAGTCTCCCCGATTCAATGAGTTCCAGGAGGAGCTGTGAGATATGCTTCACCCTTACAGTGTACCCCTCCCTGGCGTAGTCTGTCTTAATGGTCCTGTAACATCCGGCGCATGAGACAACAACTTCACTGTCGCCGAGCTTTGCTGCGGTATCATCCATCTGTCTCCGGGCCTCTTCAAGGAATCCTGTTCTAAGTAGAACAGAACCGCAGCATGTTTCATCATCAAGTACCCTGTAATCAACCCCGGCCTCCCTGAGGAGTGATTCTGTGGCATCCGAGATGCTTTTAAGTTTCTCCCTTGCAAGACATCCCCTGAAATAGATTAGCATTCCCATTCTCCTTCCATTCTACCTGTTAAACATTGATTTAATCTAGAACCACATGGCACCTCATCCACTCAAGCAAACATTCATCATGAACGGGGCACTGCACCTATTCATTCCCTTTATGGTGGGTGACCTCCATGAGGATTTCCTCAAGTTTTTCTCCTATGGCGTCTGCACTGTATCCACTGAAAACCTCAGCCCCCTCTGAGCTGAGTCTTGAGCGGAGCTTACTGTCTGAGAGCAGGAGTTTGAGTTTATCCCTGAGGTCCCTCCAGTCAGAGGGCCTGAAAAAGAGGCCTCCCCTTCCCTGACTTGCCTCCACCACGGGGGGTATCTCTGCAGCAAGGAAGGGTGTGCCGCAGCCCATGGCCTCAACAACCACTATCCCGAATCCCTCAACAACGCTCGGAAGGCAGAAGACCCATGACTCTGCAACAACCCTCAGGACATCCTCGTGTCTCTCAACAAATCCCAGGAACTCCACGTTCTCATCCGCACCCTCCTGGAGTGCAAGTTTCCTGAGGCTCTCCTCAAGGGGTCCTGTACCGATTATCCTGCACCTTATATCTGGGAATTCATCCCTGAGATCTGCAACCGCCCTTATAAGGTCCTGTATCCTCTTATACTCCACAAGCCTGGAGACGCAGGAGACCGAGGGGCCGGGTGTCCTTTCAACCTTCGGGGCCCTGAAGTCCACCATGTTGTGGACAGTTGACACCCTCTGCCAGGGGTACCTTTCAAGGACCTTCCCTGCCGTGTACCCTGACACCGTGATTATCCTGTCAAATCTTCTTGTGAGGGTGTACCTTTCAAGTACCTCACCCAGGATCCCGGATAATCCAATGTTCTTTATCCATTCACCGAGCCAGACGTCATGGTAGCGTGCAACCGCGGCGGCATTCCTCCTCTCTGCTATCCACCATGCGACGGGGTGGGTTATGAAGTTGTAGCCTATAACCACGTCAGGGTCCAGTTTAAGACCCCTCCTCAGGGCTGAAGCCATGAATCTGAGCCTCCCTGTGATGGAGCCCGCCTGGACGTATCTCCTTTCGGGTCCGCACACCATTACCTGCATGTTCCCTGCTGTGTAGTCCCCGGGGTTTTCAGGTGTTCTTGATGTCAGGACCGTGACCTCATGTTTCTCGGATAGCATCCTGGCCTCATTGTAGGCGCATGCCTCGGCCCCTCCCCTGATATCAAGGTCCTCGCCACCTGGAAAGTACTCTGTTACAATGCATATCCTCATCCAAACCACCTGAATAGATGGAGTTCCTGTATCTTGATGGAATATTCCCATTTACACTCTGGAGAGGATCAAGTATGCTCCCTGTCTTGATGGAATCCATCATCATCTGAACTAATCAAGTATGTATCCGTATCCACAGAACCCTTATCCATCCACTTCAAGGGGGAGCCGGCTCCGTCTGAAGGACAGGATTCCAGTGTGCCTCCAATCTGTGAACATTCAATCATCTCTCTTATCCCTCAGAGCTATCTCATGGACCAGTTCAGTTATCTCCTGCCTCAGGGCCTCTATCATAAGGTAAATTCTGAATAGAAGGTAGTATGCTCCAAGTATACCTGCTATGAGGAGGAAGTCGAGTCCCCTTCCAATTCCAAGGAGATTGGCTATCTTCGTCGATGATGCAGGGTTCAGGGAGAAGAATATCATTGAGAACCAGAGGATCAGCCAGAGCAGAAGGCCCCCAGGTGATGTCCTGGCCTCCCTGAACCTTATAAGTGATATTATTATGCCAGCTATCCCTACAACTATTCCAATAACCTGATATATCATTTAAATCCTCCTGAAGAGATCCAGGACGAGCTTAAGGAGTATCCGGATCCCCACAGATGTGTTAGTACCCTTGGCTATGGTTTCAGGCGTGTATATCGTTTTTATGTTCACCTCTAACATTTTAAGGTTCTTCCTGCCTATTTCACCGATTATCTCAGAGGAGACACCGTAACCCACATTTCTTATATCAAGGAGGGATGCTGCCTTCCTGGTGAATGCCCTCAGCCCTGACTGTGAATCCGAGACCCTGCAGCCATAGAAGATGAGGGTGAGGATGTTCATGATGGCGTTACCCATCCTCCTTGATACCGGCATCTCACTGAAGTCCCTGCTGCCTATAACAACGTCTGCTCTGCCATCAAGAAGCGGCTCCAGAACACCACTGATGTCGTCGGGGTCGTGCTGTCCATCGGCATCAAATGTTACGATGTAGTCGGCCCCCTCAAGGAGAGCCGCCTTTATACCGGTCCTGAGGGCTGCTCCAAGCCCCACATTTATAATGTGAGTGTAGACCGACACCTCCCTGCTTCTGGAGGATATCCGCCCCAGTATCTCAGGTGTTGAGTCCCTTGAGCCATCATCAACCACAAGGACCCTGTAGCCCCTTTCAAGGAGGGATCCGACAACACCTTCAACCGTCTCCTCCTCATTGTATGCGGGTACAACAACCATTACCTTCCTGGCCACATCATCATCCATGGAATTCCCTTGAAGTAAGTTCATTTCATCTTCATTGCAACTGATGCCACCTTTCTTCCAAGATTACCTGCTGTTTCAAGGCCCTGGGCGTCCTTCTCCGTGTCTCCCCTGGCTCCGCCGACACCTGTTCCGCCGTAGTGTGCGGTTGGGGCGGTATCACCCACCACAACCGCCTCGTGGATCAGGAAGAAGTTGTGGATGTCGTTGCATGCTGTCTCCTGTCCACCGTTCCTTGAACCCCCGACGGTGACCGCCCCTCCAACCTTGTCTGAGAGCCTGAAGCCACTCCTGAGGGGTCTTGTGCGGTCCATGAACATCTTTGTCTGGGCAGTAACCGAACCGAAGTATACAGGGCTTCCTATGATTATACCGTCTGCAGATGCAGCCCTTTCAATCACATCATTGAGGTCATCGTCAATGGCGCATTCACCGGTCTTCTTGCATGAATCACATGCCCTGCACGGGTTTATATCAAGTCCCGCAAGCCTTATAAGTTCAGTTTCAGCACCACAGTCTTCTGCAGCCCTTAGTGCCTCCCTTAGAAGTATCTCGGTGTTACCGTTTTTCCTCGGGCTTCCACAGATCCCTACAACCTTAACCATATTCATTACCTCCATAAGCTGATATCAGAGTGGACCCACGTCCGGTTTGCCCTCACGCATACCCATACCCGCCTGTCTGGTCATCTTCTCAGGTTTGAACAGCATCATGATGAGGTTCTGGGCATGCTCCCTTGCCCTGTTATCTGCAAGGGCCTTGAGCTCCTCGGGGTCCTCCTCCTCATCTTCATGTACAAAGACCTCAAGTATATGTCTGTTTGTCATGAGCTGTGCCTGTATAAGGCCTGTTGATGCTTCATGGGCGCATATCTTGTCCTTCTCTTCCGGTCCCGGCATCCCCAGGGCCATTACAATCTCACACCCCTCCTCCTCTATCAGTTTCTTGCATGCAACAGGAAGGTCCTTTATCCCGGGGACGGTCCTCCTTATTATCTTTATACCTGTCGTGTGCTTCTTAAGTTCATCGATTGCAGCGCCACCCATATCGTACCTTGCGAATGTGGTGTCACATATACCCACCCTTATCATGGTATCACCTCTCTACCTCAACCTTTCACGGAGCTTCCTCCGGGCCTCACCGATCGTGAGGGGATAGTCACCGAACTGGATGTCGTCCTCCTTCTGGAGTATCTCAATGAGGTGTGCTATCCGTGGGAGGCGGAGGTCCGCGCCCCTTACCGTCTCTATGTCCGAGAAGACACTGTGGGGTGTGCCCTCACTGATTATCTCACCATTACTTATTACATATACCCTGTCAGCATACAATGGTGTCATGTCAACGTCATGGGTTGATATTATTATGGTCATCCCTGCATCGTTGAGTTCATGGAGAAGTCTCAGTATCTGTGATGCCCCCCGGGGGTCAAGGCCGGAGGTTGGCTCATCAAGGACCATTATCTCAGGTTCCATTGCAAGTATGCAGGCTATTGCAACCCTCTTCTTCTCACCGCCGCTGAGGTGGTGTGGGGGCCGGTCCTCATATCCGGCCATACCAACCCTCTCAAGGGATTCCCTGACCCTTCTTTCCACCTCATCCTCAGGGAGCCCCATGTTCAGGGGTCCGAAGGCAACGTCTTCAGCAACCCTTGGTGCGAATAACTGGTCATCAGGGTTCTGGAATACTATCCCCACCTTCTGACGGACCCTTGAAAGTCCTGATTTGCTGTAGTCGATCTCCTCACCATCCACCACCACCTTACCGGAGGTTGGTCTCAGTATCCCGTTGAAGTGAAGGAAAAGTGTTGATTTACCGGCGCCGTTGGGGCCAAGGAGGGCTATCATTTCCCCCTTCTCTGCATGGAAGTTTATTCCCCTGAGGGCCTCTGTGCCATCCGGATAGGTGTATGTGATGTCCACTGCCTCGATAATCCTCATGTTCACACCGTCATCATTGTTGGATTAACTATTGAGTTACTCTAATTTAAGTGTGCAGCACCATGGTGCATCAGAAGAAAAAGTTCAGAAGATGGTTAACCTTGAGGTTAAGATTACGCCAAGAACCAGGAGTCCGTCGAAGAGTAGAAGAAGGGCCAGTTCCCCTGGACTTGTGGATGTCTGTTTCCCCATGGAAGGGAGGTTTCCCTGGTAGCACCTTGACTCCATGGACCTGTAGAGTGCCTCGCCACGGAGCCATGACCTTATAAAGAGGTTCCCTGCAAGCAGCCCAAGGGACCTGTAGGAGTTCCTGATGCCGCTGTATCCGAGTCTGGTGTCCTGGGCATGGTATATTACAGACGCCTCCTCAAGGAATATGAATACTGACCTGTACATGAGGAGGGCTATCTCGGTGAATGCCCTGGGGACCCTTAGTCTTTCAAGTTCCTGGAAGATCTCATTGAGGGGTGTTGTGAGGGCAAGGAATGCGAGGCAGGTGAAACCCCCCATTATCCGTGAGAATACCAGTAAACCTGTGTTCAGACCATCACTGTAGACTTTAATACCCATCAGGCTCCAGACGGGGTTAACACCGAAGAATAAAGCCATGAGTATCAGTGTGAGCAGTCCGAAGCCTGCCGGGACTGCTGCGAATTTCAGGTAGTAAGCTGGAGGGATGTCTGCAAGTAGGAGGATGATGAGGGTCATGAGGACTGCGACAGTAAATGGGATCAGCGGAGTGGGTGATGCCAGGGATATTATCATGGTGATGAGGGCCAGGGCCATTTTAAAGGCTGGGCTGGTGTTTCTGAGTCCGTTGGTATGTGCATAGTAATCCACAGAGACGTTCATGTGCATGTCCCCATAAAATGTTTTATTCGGAGGCTCCGCGCCCCCTGTAGTATCCGAAAACGTACCCTATTATGAGTGCTCCGATGGCTGCCTGGACAGCGAAGAGGAGACTCTCTATCTCACCGCTTGGAGGTTCCCATATAGGTTCAAACCATGGTTCATAGCCTGTTTCGGCTATGGCGTCACCTGCACTGTCATCCGCACCTCCAAAGTAGCCCTCCTCCTCGCCAAGGCCGCTGTAGATTATGAGGGGGAGTACGCTTATTATAACAACAGCAAGGATCATCACTAAGTGTCTCTTCTCCATTTTTCAGGCCTCCTGTCCTGGTGATGGTTTCCCTATTAACTGGAGTTTCTCCATGATGTCGGGTTTGAGCTTAAGTATGTTCTCGAATATGACAACCGTCAGGAGTCCCTCTGCAACTGCCAGGGGGAGCTGTGTGTAGGCGAATATCACCATGAACTTCATCAGGGCCTCTGAGAAGCCAGGGATCGGGAATGCCATGGCCAGCTGAACCGAGGTTGTGACGTAGGTCATGATGTCCCCGAGGAACGCTGCGAGGAAAACAGCAACCGAGGATGAAAGGCCCTTACCTGCCAGCCTGTAGATGCCCCATGCAAACACTGGGCCGACGATACCCATTGAGAAGACGTTTGCCCCCAGGGTTGTGAGTCCGCCGTGGGCAAGGAGAACAGCCTGGAATATAAGTACGATGAGTGCCATTACAGATGTGACTGCGGGTCCAAAGAGCACCGCCCCGAGACCGTTACCCGTGGGGTGTGAGCAGCTCCCTGTTACCGATGGTAGTTTAAGGGATGATAGTACAAACATGAATGCACCGCTCACTGCAAGGAGTGGTTTTGCCTCTGGATTCTCATCCGAAATCCTGATTATCCTCATGATACCGTAGATTATAACCGGTGCTGAGATAAGATACCAGAAGAGGCACCACTGCCATGGTAGAAATCCTTCCATGATATGCAATTTATCACCTTCTTGAATCCTGTTAAAGTAAAATTTAATATCTCAGTATATAATATTTTCTATTAATTCTGATGTTAATTAAAGGTTTCTTGAGAGCCGGTGTCCCTGAAAGAAGGAACTCCCAGAGTAGTTAAAACACTTAATAGAGGGGACATCCAATAATTCACATCATGGATGTTAAAAACAGGATTATACTGGCAATGGACCTTATGGACCTTGATGAAGCACTGAGGGTCGCCGAGGATGTTTCAGGTTACATCAACACCATCAAGATCGGCTACCCCCTTGTCCTGTCAGAGGGTCCGGATGTAATGGGTGCCTTCAGGGAGAACTTTGACTGCAGGATAATAGCTGATTTTAAGGTTGCGGATATTCCAGAGACCAATGAGAAGATATGCGCTGCAACATTCAGGGCAGGGGCCGATGCAATCATAGTCCATGGATTCACGGGACCTGACAGCGTGACATCCTGCATGCAGGTTGCGGATGAAATGGGAGGGGATATCTTCCTCCTTACCGAGATGTCCCATCCAGGCGCCGAGATGTTCATACAGGGTGCCGCGGATGATATTGCAAGGATGGGGGTTGATCTGGGCATCAGAAACTTCGTGGGACCCTCAACAAGGATAAAACGTCTTTCAAGGCTGAGGGAGATAATAGGTGATGACTCCTTCCTGATATCTCCTGGTGTGGGTGCCCAGGGCGGTGACCCGGCAGAAACACTTGAATTCGCAGATGCCATAATCGTTGGAAGATCAATTTACCTTGCAGATAACCCTGAAGCCGCTGTTAAAGGGATAATAAAATCAATAAAGGGTTGAACATCCCCCATTTCCCAACCTGACCTTTTCCTTCATGAAGGGACCGCCCATAATGACAGAATGCCTTTATCTGCAGCTTCAAAAGTACCTGTTAAAGGAACCTAAGACCCTTTATGGATGCTGATCCTGCCTGCAAGTTCATAGGCTGCCTCAAAGAGCAGGAAGAATATAAATGTTTCGGGTCTGAAGCCCGTGCCCGCAGCCATCCCGCCCAGGGATAGAAGAGCAAGGATGGCTACCGCAATTTTAAGTGAAAATCTGTATCCAAAGAATATTCTGAAAAAGGATCCCCTGCTGTAGATTCTAGGGTTGTCGTTTCCATATTCATCGATGTATGCTGCTGCCGTGCACACGGCAAACCCTGGAAGCCAGAGACCTGGAAGACCGCCAGCTACAATAACCGAGATGAAGACCATCGCCGCGAGGATGTGGCTCGGACAGTCTATCTTGAGTGAGAGAAGAGTTCCCATGAATATCCCGAGGAACAGGGAGGCTGCGTCAGGGTCATTGAGTGCCAGGACCCCCACTGAAAGACCGCAGAGGCCCCCTGCCATTAGGCCCTGGAGTCGCTTCCCTGAAACATCCTCTGAGTCATCAGCGGTTTTCATCAGAAATCCTGAAACAGGATAGAGGATCCAGTACATACAATCACATCATAATTCTGCACGGGAGAGGGCCCCTGTAAGTATCAGAGGGAAGAGTGCCGTTGCATCACCTATCACGGTTACAAGGTTTGATCCTGCCCTGGCCTTTGCCCATGACTTTGCCTCCTCAAGGGGGGCCCCGCTGAGGCTTCCTGTTTCACTCCGGTCCATGGTTATCTGGACCGCGGCATCAACACCGCCCCTCAGGATGGTGGATGCCAGGGTGTAGTGCTTTGGGAGGCCCCCGCCAAGTATAACCGCACCTATCCTCTCTGAGCTGAAGACAAGGTCTGAGAGGCTGTGCATGTCCCTGACAGCGTCAAGGCACACCCTGTTATCCTGGGTGTACATCCAGAGCTGAAGTCCCAGCATGCTGTCAATGAGTCCCGGGGCATAGACAGGGACCCCCCTCTGATGGGCTGTTGCTATTATCGATTCATCATCGGATATGTAACCCCCGATTTCATGTAGCAGTTCCTGGATGGAGAGGTGGGGCTTTGAGCTGAATATACATGAGAATATTTCCTGTATATTTGATTCAAAGACTTCAAAGTCCTCTGACCTTGTATATACATCACCTATACGTCCTATTCCCTCTTCATGGAGCCTTTCATCATCAAAACCGCGGCCCCTGTAGTGTGCACCCCCGAAGGCCTCCAGGAGGTCATGAGTTATGTTGGCCCCGCTTGTGATGAGGGCGCTGATTATGCCCTGATCTATCATGTCCCTTATGATGCTCCTCATACCTCCAGGGACAAGGGGTCCTGCGACGCTCATGAATATGGCCATTTCATCGTCAAGGATCATCCTCTCAAGCAGCCGGGTTGCCCTGTAGACCCTGCCAGCGCCCAGGACACCTGAACGGCCCATCTCCGCTATAAGGTCAGTTATCTTCATTTCTGGTGTAATCTTCATGTGATTAACCTTCAAAATAAACACTCCTCAATTATATGATGGAATAAGCAGAATTCATGGGGCCTGAACTATCATCAGCCCCGTCATAGGATATGGTTTTAGGGTTTATAAACCTTGTATCAGATCCCTGAAAAATCAGTCAAGTCCTGCAATACTATCCAGGATGTCTGTGCGTGTTATGATTCCTGCAGGTCTCCCCTCCTTATCAGTGACAATAAGGCGGCCGATTTTATGCTTGTTCATGACCTCTATTGCATCGGATATCATCATCTCGGGTTCCACGGTTATAATGTTCTTTGACATTATCTCGGATACCTTCAGTTCCTCTTTATCCTCTGCTATGGATGATGTTATATCACTGAGGGTGACTATACCCATAACCCGGCCTTCCTCAACTATCGGCGCCCCCTCTATTCCAAGGGATGAGAGTTTTGCTGCGGCCTCCTTTACCGTCATGTCAGGGTCAAGGGTTATAAGGTCCTCTGTTGCAACTTCCTTGACTGTCCTTTTGGGTATGCTCCTTATTGCGGTGGTGTCAAGGAGTATTATGTTGTCCATGTCATCCCTTCCAACCACGACGCCGTCAACAACGAGTTTGTTGACTGGTGTGGGGCCTATCCTTACCCTGTCACCGAGATCAAGTTTTCTTATGCTCCCCACCAGTTTTATGGCGGCCTCGCATTCATCGGGATCAGGTATGCTGGTGAACTCTATCTTTGCCACAGAAAGATCATCTATCCTCTCACCACCCCTGTATATCGGTACGGCTGTTTCCCTGCCTGTAGATGAGATGTTGAGGTGATGGTAGGCCTTTATGGTGGGTTTGTATCCGCCCCTGGGCCCTGGAACCCCCTTTACCAGTCCAAGGCTGCGCAGGGACTGCATCTGATTTCTTATTGTCCCTGGGTTGCGGTTCATTATCGCGGCTATCTCCTCCCCCTTTATGGACTTTCCGCCTGAGTTCCTGTAGAGGTTGATGAGTGTCTGGAGTATCTCCTTCTGAACAGAGGTAAGCATTCTAACACCTGAATCTATTATGAATAATAATTATAATTTATTATTAATATGTTTTTTTATCATAGACACCTGATTCTGATAATCTGTTAATCTTCATCAAGTTTTTTGTCCCTCCTGAAGTATATGCAGTGAGAAGGGTTTCCCGGACCCCTTGGATGCCTGCAGTACATCTTAACCTCCATGGTATCCTCAAGAACAGCCTCACATCGATAAACACATTCCGGACATTCACTGGTCGTTGATATTATTCTGTATCCTTCCATTGACTTCATAATGATCCTCTTAAGAAAGATAACCATTTTATTTACATTCCATCCTAATATATATTGGGGGTGTACTGTTGGCTGATAATCTAAAAATCCGGGGCACGATAAATTGGGGGAATGCAGGTGTCTATCAGGAAAAAACAGGAAAGTATAGCATCAATGGTCTACAGTGACCTTAAGGAAAAAGGTCTGGCCAGGGAGGAGGATAAAGAAATCTGCATGCAGGACATAAGGTACCATCTCCAGTATCTTGACGAGGCCGTTAAAAATTCAAGTCCCGCACTCTTCAATGACTATGTGCTCTGGGCTGATATACTTCTATCAAACCTTGGACTCCCAGAAGAATGCCTGAAAGGCTCCCTGCAGAGCATCAGGAATGCAATACTGGCCCTTGATCCTGAATCCGCAGAACCCGCATCGGAATATATTGAAGAATCCCTTAAAATCCTTGAAATGGAGCGCTTGTCAGAGAGTTGCATTACCGAGCAGCCCCTGAAGGAACTTGCAGAGAAGTACCTTGAACTTGTCCTCAGCACAGAGGCGGGGAAAGCCAGAGAGCTCATACTTTCATCCCTTGATTCCGGTGTGAAGGTCCATGACATCTACCGCTATGTTTTTGAACCGGTACAGCATGAGATCGGAAGGCTCTGGCAGATAAATCATATCTCGGTTGCCCATGAACACTACTGTACATCTGTGACACAGATGATCATGTCAGAACTCTACCCATATATCTACAGGGCTTCCGAGAGGAAAGACCTGAAGCTTCTTGCCACCTGTGTAAACAATGAGCTTCATGAAATTGGAATAAGGATGGTTAGTGACTTCTTTGAGATGAATGGCTGGGACTCTGTTTATCTTGGATCAAACACGCCCCCCAATGACATAACGGGGATGGTAAGTGAAACAGAACCTGAAGTCCTGGCAATTTCCGCAACAATGACATTCAACATAGGCCATGTGAAGGAAATAATAGATAAGGTAAGGGAACTTGATCCGGAACCGGCTGTAATGGTAGGAGGCTATCCCTTCAACATCGACACTTCCCTCTGGAAAAAGGTTGGTGCCGATATGCATGCAGTTAACGCATCAGGAGCAGTGAAGGTGGCTGAGGAGTTCCTAGAAGTCGGATGAGATTCCAGGTTCAGAAAAAATGGTTAAAACGGGTGCTCTAATCACGAGACCCCTTAAACCCTTGGTTATGCTATGCGCCGGTTAAAAAAAAGGTGAGATCTATGGTAGATGTTAAAGGACTTTTCCTGATCATGGACCATGGCGGCATCATTGAGAAAATTGTAAACTATGGGGTAAATATTCCGCTGCAAAGGGGCTCTTTTCTTAATATACTTGACACTGCATGTCATGAAAAGGCCTCAAGATTTATAAATGAGATCAGAAATAAAAAAGCGGCCTATGACTGGGAAATGAACTTGAAAAACCTTGAAATGTATCATTTTTCCGGTTTCAGTGACGGAGAAAGGATTTATGTTGCTGGTTCGCCTGAAAGGGAGGGTATGATAAAGATATACCGTGCAGTTGAGATTGATGCGCCGTGGAGGGGTGGTTTAACGCCCTCAAAAAAGGCAGATGTCAATATTGAACTTTTCAATGAACTCACAAGACTGAACAATGAGCTTTCAGCAGCACGAAGAGAACTCTTAAAGAAGAATACTGAACTTGAAAGGACCCTTAAAGAAAAGGAAATGCTTCTGAGGGAAATAAATCACAGGGTCAAGAACAACCTCATGATCATATCAAGCCTCCTGAACCTGCAGTCAAGGTATGTGAAGGATCTTGATGATCTCATGCTCTTCAAGGAGGCCCAGGCAAAGGCCAGATCCATGGCCCTCCTCCATGAGAGACTCTACCGTTCAGGAAAACATAAGAGAGTTGAATTCGGAGAGTACCTCCGGGGACTTTTAAAGGACCTCTATTACAGCTTCACTCATGAAAAGAAGCTTAAGCTTGAAACTCATATAGATGATGCTGAACTTGATATAAACACCGTTGTTCCGCTGGTCCTTATATTGAATGAACTATTCACAAATGCTGTGAAACATGCTTTTCCAGGTGAATCTGAGGGAACGGTGAGCGTATCATTTAAGAGGATGAATGGAACCTACAGGCTTGAATTTAAGGATGATGGTGTTGGGCTGCCGGAAGGTTTTGACTGGGAGACCTCATCGACAATGGGGATGCGGATCATAAAGAGCCTCGCAGAACAGTTAAACGCTAATTTAAACGTTAAATCTGATAACGGGACCTGCTTCTCCATTGAATTCAGGGACTGGAAATGTTGAGTATCTTCCACGTTCAGGAGCCGCATGAAAAATAAATTAATATGAAATCATAATCTTTAGAAGATAACCCTGAAGGAACAGTTAACATGGTTGGAAGCGTTTATATAATCGCGGTCCGTGCATTGATTGAGGACAGTGAAGGGAGGATTCTCCTTATAAAAAGATCATCAAACTCCAAGACAAACCCCTCAACATGGGAACTGCCTGGAGGTAAGGTGGGTGCGGGTGAATCCATTGAGGAGGCCCTTAAAAGGGAGGTGAAGGAGGAGACAGGCCTTGAAATTACTCCCCACCAGGTTGTGGGTGTTGCTGAGCAGAAGTTCCCGGTTATAAATGCTATACACATCATAATGAGGTGCGGTGCCGGTGGAGAGGTGGAACTGAGCCATGAACATGAGGGCTTTGCATGGGTTGAGCCGGGGGACATTGGCAGTTATCAGCTGGCAGACTGGCTCAAAGATTTTATGGAGAAGAACCTGAATCAAGGAACTGTTGAAGAGGATTCAGGGCTTAAAAGAATTATTGGTTTGATGAAGGGGTTCAGGAGGTGACTCAGTCAAGGGAAACCTTCCTGACCTCTATTTTGCAGGTGCCTCCGGCACAGTACTCAAAGACGTATCCACAGTTACTGCACTTTATGGCGCCTACGATTTCCTGGTCCTCAGGTATCCCTGCTTCTTTAAGCTTCTCCTTTTTCTGCGGGTATTTAACTGTTGAAACATCCTTATCCACAGCTCCGCACTCAGGGCATGGTTTCTTCAGATCCTCGACCCTCATAACATCACCTGTTCGTATTCTATAAAACAATATGTACCTTCCATCATATAAAGGTTCACATACAGATAACACTACGGTGATAGATATGGAAGTCCTTGAAGCCATAAAGACAAGACGCAGCATAAGGAAGTACCAGGAAAGGGATGTGCCCGATGAACTCCTGCAAAGGGTCCTTGAGGCTGGGATGTGTGGACCATCAGCAGTGGACCAGCGGCCCTGGCACTTCCTGGTGGTAAGGGATAAGGAGATGCTCAGGAAGATCCCGGAGGTGCACCCCTACGGTGCAATGGTGAAGGACGCACCGGTTGCAATAATAGTATGCTGCGATACAAGGCTTGAAAGGTTCCCTGGTTTCTGGGTACAGGACTGCTCAATCGCATCACAGAACATCCTCCTTGCAGCCCACTCCCTGGGACTTGGAGCAGTATGGACAGGAGTATACCCCCTTGAGGACCGTGTTGAGGGTATAAGGAAGCTCTTCGGGATACCGGACCATGTCATCCCCTTCTCAGTAATACCCATCGGATACCCTGCAGAAGACCCGGGTAAAAGGGACCTCTTCGACCCCGACAGAATACACCATGAAAAATGGTAGTTAAACTCCAAGCTTTAGATGATCATGGAATATGATAGATAAAGAAACCTCAAATGACCCATAATGGTATCTGATATCTGCACAGATTCAGTGGTCGGCAGGTTAAAAAGGGACCGCAAGAGATTTGAAAAAGAAGTAGGATAATTCAGCACATCAGGTGAAATTATGAAGAAGATAATTCTAGGATTGCCAAAGGGTAGTTTGAATAATGTTAACAGGGGTAACACCTACAGGCTCTTCACAGACGCCGGCTATGAAGTTAAGGGATATGAGCCCGGCCGTGAGGAGAACGAGATTGAGATAACAAATGACCCCGAGATAAAGGCCTATCTTACAAGGCCCCAGAGCGCCCCCGTTGAACTGAACCGCGGGATGCTTGATATTGCAATAATAGGAGAGGACTGGGTCCGGGAAGAGTCCATAAACAGTGGTGATGAAAGCATAAAAAAGATAGGTGACCTTGACTATGGCCAGACAAGGCTCATAGTTGCCGTGCCCATGGACGACCCCTACAGTTCCCTCGAGGATTTCTTCCTGGAAAACAGGGAACGTGAAACCCCGATACTCTGCTTCACAGAGTACCCCAACCTGACAAGGGACTTCTTCATGAAGAACCCCGGCTACAGGGAGGTCTTCGGTGACAGCATCCCCGTGGTTCAGATAAGGGGACTCCGGGACGGTGACAATGAGATGGTCCAGATAATAAACTCAGACGGTGCAACCGAGGTCTACATCGCCAAGGGCGCCGACCTCATAGTGGACAACACCCAGACAGGCAGCAGCCTACGAAAGGCGGGTCTCAAGATAATAGACACCATAATGGAGTCAAGCGCAGGCCTGTATGCTGGTCCATCATGCACCGGTGAAAAACTGGAGAAAGCCAAGATGATATTCAAGCAGCTCTACGGGGCGACCAAAGCCCGGAAGTACTTTGATGTTAAGTTCAACATAGCAAACCACAGGGCCGGTGATGTGGCTGAATTCCTTGTATCTAAGGGTTACTGTTCAGACGAACCAACAGTTGTAAGTGGCAGTGAATTCTCACAGATAAACGTCCTCATAGAAAAGAACAGATTTCCTGAGATGCTCGAAGAGATAAAGGGATTCGGTGCATCGGCCATAGTCAGGGAAAACGTGAAACAGTACATAGAATAGTTAAATATGGGGTGTGGATGTGCTGAACTTACAGATCCCCACCCTCAATTGAAAATTTTTCATTAAAAGGTGTATAAAATAAAAAATTTACTCTGAAGCCCTCTCTTTTTTGAGGATGCTGTTGAGTGACCTCAGCAGTTCAAGGTCCTCCTCAGAGTCTAAACTTGCTGTCTTGTTCTTGCTCCCACAGTGGGGACATATCTCGTTTCCATCAATCCATGGTTCACCACATATCATGCACTTCTGTTCTATCTCAGGAACCAAATTATCACCATTCCAGTAGATCAGAAAAAAATCTGGACTTAAATGTAGACCCTCATCTTATATAACATTTTCTGAAAAACTATTTTAGAATTATGAAAGATAATATCAGTTCAGCTGATAGCTTGCAGCTGAACAAAATTTTTCTTCTTGCAGCTGGTATATTAATTTTTTCAGTGGCGATAGGTGATGTCAGCGCAACGGAGATATTCCTCACCTCAGACTGCATATCCTGTAATAAAACATGTGACGTTGAAAGCCTCAACATCATAGCTGAATCCATAGAAAAACAGAGCGAGCACACTGTCAAGGTGGACCCCCTCGCCCCGAAGCCTGGTGAATGGGGAAGAGCCGTGTCCAGTGCACCTGATAATGGCGTGGCGATTTATCTTGCAGCCTCCTGTCCAGGGGCAATGATGGAGGTTGCTAAGCTTGCCAGCGTATCCTCAAAGGGCGTCATATTCATCAATACAGCAGCCTCGACCTTAAAAAAACCCCTTTCATTAGAGGGCATGGGATGATAACTTCTCAAACAAGTACTTTGCAGGTATAAAGGACCCCTACAGGTTCCTTACATCTGCAGGTGTGATGATAATACAGCCCAATGTTGACTGTCCTCATGGGTCCTGGGAGGATAAGTGCCGGTTCATAGCATCTGAGATAATCAGGATACTCTACGAGAAGCCTGCAATTACATCATGCAATGGAAGGTTCTATAACACCCAGCTGATAGCATACCACAGCGTTGACCCTGCAAGGATGGCTGTGGTGGCTGATGGATATACAGGACAATCCGTTCCGGAAGAAACTGAAGAGTAGTTACTATGGCTACAGCCCCCATAAATTCCTCCTCATGGTCACAGAATATATGAACGGACCCATAAGGCCCCTGAATGTTAAAGGACCCCTTAACCCCCGTGTAAAAACCACCTTCAGGGGGTTACATCTCAAGAAAGGAATACCGAAGCATTGCAAGAAACATTAACAGTTACATGAGGAGGTATCTCAGGGCCCCCCCGCTACATAAAGCTCGGTGAAAAGGTAATGGGCTACAGGACGCTCCTCAAGATGTACTCTGGGATTGTAAAAACCCACACGTCCCATAAGAGGATGCAGCTCCCATCTTCAGTAAAAATCCAAATTCTTTATTTTCATTTTTTTAGACTGCTGAATCCCATGAGACACTATCTCCCCAAGGAAAAAATCCATTTCATGTTATACCCTGCCAACAGGGGCCATGTAGATGGCAAACTCGTCATCACCGTCAACGCCAAGGACCTCATCAAGGTACTCCTGGTCATAGGCTCCAACAGCACATGTACCCACCCCTATGGCCTCACATGCAAGGTAGAGGTTCTGGCAGACGTGACCCGCGTCCATGAGTATCACCCTGTGGGCTGCAAGGCCATACCTCCACTCCATCCGGTAGGGTACGGTGGTCCATATGAATGTGACAGCAGATTCACCCGTGAACCTCTGATGGAAGGAAGCCTCAATTATCCTCTCTGAGAGCCCTTCATCACGGTATTCAACCATCAACCTGTGTGTTGATGGGATGTACCTGTAAAGTCCCTGATCCAGTCCATCAACATTGAAGACTGCAAGGTAGGTTTCGAAGGTGTGTCTGCATCCCGCAGAAGGCACGTTCCTGAAGGCCGTGTTACCGGATACCATCCTTATCCCCTGTGTTGCCCATAGAAGGAATGAGAGTTCCTCAAGGGATACTGGGGCGTCCCTGTAGCTTCTTCTGCTCATCCTGTTCCTTATGCAGCTTACGATGTTAACGTCAATGACCTCGGCCCAGTCACGGACCGGGAGATCGATAAGCTCTGCATCGGATGGCACCGGTTTTTCAAATGGTGGTGCCTCAACACCCATGCTCTGTGGCGTCCTTGAGAAATCTATTCTTTTCCTTATACTGTCCTTGAGGAAGTAGCGGTTCCTTTCAATTTCATTCAAGTCAAGTCACCTCCAGTCAACATGCAGGGACTCTCAAATTGATCCATGTCTGACTAAACCTTTACAAGGATCTCATTTTTCCTCATAAACCCTGGTACAGCAGGGTGGTTGTACTGCGCCACTATGAATCTTGACCCTGGCTCAATGGAATTTTTCCTGAGCCACTCCCTGAGTTCAGCTATCTTCTCCCGTGCCATCCTGCTGTTAACCCTGCCTGAAAACCTGTAGGCTGCCATGCGCTGATTCCTCTCCTCCCTGAAGCTTATACGATCATCCACCGGTTCCGGGAGTGTTTCAAGGGTATATTTTGATGGCATGGTAAATGATATCCTGTAGGTGCCCTCCTCCACATCATCAGGGACCTCCTCTGTAACAGGGACTGCCATGGGTATCCTCTCAGAGGAGCCCCTCTCAACAATGGTCACCGGTGATGTCATAGGGAGTTCCTCCTTCCTCCTGTTGTTCCCGAATATGTAATCTGCAAGTATTGAAAAACCCTTCAGCAGGGCATCCCTGAAATCCCCCTCAACATCAACCTGGGCCAGTATGTATCCAGGGTAGAGTCTTACTTCAAATTCTCCATCCTTCACTTCAACATGATAATCCGGACTCTCGGTCAAGATACAGCCCCCCATTATGATATTTTATATATCCCTCCCCATATATCTAGTTACATGATGTGGATAGTGCATGCATACTGTGATCTCTGCATGGCAAAACACCCTACCATATGGGTGACAGGATAGAGGAGTGTCCATGTGGAGGCGGTTACGTTGTTGAGGAGATAATAGAGGTCTGAAAATGAATTTAGAGGAAATTCTGGCAGAATGTCCTGTCTGCGGGTGCCGGGACAAGGTTGTTAAGAGGAGATTCATGGATGAACATAAATCCAGGACATCCATGAAGGAGATCGTCTGTGAAAAGTGCGGCCATGTCTTTGAGACTGCAGATTAGGTGATCCCATGGCGTTTCATGTTATGATCATCCCATCCATGAACTGCCCCTCCGACTGCAGTTACTGCTGGGGCGTGGACCGTGACTCAAAGGTCATGGACATTGAAACCATAAGGGATACCGTTGAATGGCTCCGTGGATTCAGGGATGAACCTGCAACCTTCACCTTCCATGGAGGGGAACCCCTCCTTGCAGGTTACGATTTCTACCGTGAGGCCCTCAGGCTCATATCAGAGGAGCTCTCATTTCTAAGACCTGCCTTCGCCATACAGACGAACCTCTGGCTCATGACAGATGAACTGGCAGAACTCTTTGCAGAGTACAGCATACCCATAGGTTCAAGTCTTGACGGACCTGAAGAGCTCAACGACTTCCAGAGGGGTGAAGGATACTTTAAGAAGACCATGAGGGGCTATGAAATAGCAAAGAGGCACGGCCTGAAGGTCAGCTTCATAAGCACATTCACATCCTATTCAATAAAGAGGAAGGAGGAGGTCTTCAACTTCTTCCTTGAGAACCGGATGAACATGAAGCTCCACCCGGCCCTCCCCTCCCTTAAAAGTGAGGATCCTGAGGAGTGGGCTATAGGTGCAGAGGAGTACGGTGAACTTCTCCTCTACCTCCTTGATGAGTACCTTGAACACTTCCATGAGATTGAGATACAGAACATTGACCATTTTGCCAAGAGTTCCTTCTTAAGGCGCGGAGTCGTATGCACCCATGCAGACTGCATCGGCAACACCTTCGCGGTGGACCCATACGGCGACATATACCCCTGCTACCGCTTTGTTGGGATGAAGGAGTACATAATGGGTAACGTGTCTGACAGGCCCTCCATGGAGGAACTGGAGGAAAGTGAAGCCCTTAAATCCCTTTATCAATGGAGGGGGCTTGTTGATGAGGAATGCGGGGACTGCGAGTTCTACAGGTTCTGTCTTGGCGGCTGCCCCTACAATGCCGTGACCATAGAGGACGGGAGGATGAGGATTGATGGTGTTGACCACCAGTGCGAGGCCTAGAGGATGATCTTCACCGAAATCAACAGGAGGGCTAACCGGGAATTTCTTGAGTCAGGGATCCTTGGAGGAGAGAAAAAGAAGAGAGGACATGGGGTCCTCGATATAATGATGAAATAAGGGTCTTAAAATCAAAAAAAAGGAAGCCCTTGATATGAGGCATTCCCTTAAAACAGTTTTCAGTTTTTGGTCTCACCTCGGCCATAATAACAACCCTTGGCCTTATGGTTGGACTGCACTCAGGAACCCATTCAAGACTTGCGGTTATCGGAGGGGTTCTGACGGTAGCAGTAGCGGATGCCTTCTCAGATGCCCTTGGAATACACATTGCTGAGGAGGCCGAGGATAAACATACACACCTGGAGGTCTGGGAGTCCACCATCGCAACCTTTGTAACAAAGTTCTTCTTTGCAATCAACCTTCATTATCCCTGTCCTTCTCCTGGCCCTTCATGCTGCCATTATTGTATCTGTAATCTGGGGATTGGTCCTTCTGGGTGTTCTAAGTGTTCATATTGCCCGTTCGCAGAACGCCCCTGTGATCCGGGTCCTTGGTGAGCACCTGGTAATGGCCATCATCCTGATAATAATAACACATTACACAGGAGACTGGATCTCCTCAACCTTCGGTTGATTATAAATTAAAAAGGGACTATATGAACCAAGAATAACTCAAAAGCTAGAAGTATCCGATAGAGTTCATTATCTCCCTGTATGACAGGCCGCATGCCATGTCCAGGGCATCGCTGATGTATCTGTCATCACCCTCAAGGACCCATTTCCTCCAGAGAATGGCTGCCTCTTCATGAGTTTCGCCCTCGGTGTAAGCCATTCCTGGTTTGATCATCATCGCCCTCAGTTCATAGAGGGTGTGGAAGTAGCGACTGGACCCGCCTGATGTGTGGGGACCGCATACGCCATCGGATATGTAGTGGCTTGCAACACCAAAACAGTAGCTGGCATACCTGTAGTTGCCTGACTCGTAACTGATTTTTCCCTGGTTTAACCAGAAACTGGCCTTCTGGGTAGTGTAGGGATAGGTGTGGTATTTAAAATCAAAGAATACTGTGTCGGGGTCATCTGCACCGTTCTTCATCTCATCAAGGCTGAGCTTTGACCTTACATCTTCAGGCATTGCATGGTAGACGCTCTCTGCGATTTCATGGTGATTTTTTATGGACCATGCATGTGCACCCTGAATCTGGGACGCTGCAAGAATAAGGACTGCGGCTAGAATGATGAATCTCATCTTAACCTCAGTGAATTTAATAAAAATTATTTTAAAAAGAGTTGGCTCTTCGGTTATATAAATCTATGTGTGATAATACGTTCCAGGTCTTAACAGTTATACTGAATGTCTTCTTTCCACGGCGAAAGTTGAAAAAATACGTTCATGTTACTGGAGTTATATGAATCCATGTGCACATACATCATAAAATACGTTCAAGTTTCATGTTACCGTTGCATCTGTAGACCTCTGCGGCAACTCCAAAGGCCTCTATACGTGTCCTTACTGAATCAACTGACCTCTGGGGGGCTATGATCCAGAATCTTTTTCCATCGGTGCTTGCGAATCTTTTCCATTTTCTCATATCAGGATCATCAGTCAGGATCTCAACTATTATCTCATCAGCACCATTTAATGCGTGGACATCAGGCATGAACCCCTTAAGGGTTCTTGGCCTTATTTTCTTCTTGCCGTTATTTATCTTCACATCGTATCCCCTGCTCCTGAGGTGTTCTGTAACTGTTCCTAAAATATTAAGGTATTCTGAATCCATCTTATTGTAGTTTAAAGGTTTTTTAAACATTTCAGGCCCCTTAAGTCTTTTTCCGGTTTCAGTTTTATTATACTTTAAAGGTTTTTTAAACATTTCAGGCCCCTTAAGTTTTTTCAGACAGAATCCTGAAGAATTCTTTCTGAACATTGTATATAGTATTGTCGAAGGTTGTATAAATACTTATAGGGTTCTGGGTTTATGATACAAAAACTATATATGTATCCAGATTATAGTAAATATTGGTGATTTTGATGGGTGTGCTTGATGATGAAACCATTAAGATGAGGTACATTGAACTTGTCAGGAAGGGGATAATCGAAGGGGATGAATGCGCCTCCTATGCAAACAAGGAGGATTTGAAGCCGTGCATGAAGCGAAAGGTGGCTGAATTCGATGACTTCTTTGTACCCGGCACCGTCCTTATAAGTGAAAAGGCATCCTACAGGCTAAGGGTCGGGTACCCTATGGAATGAACCCTTCATTTTTAACTTAATCCCCCAGCATTAAATTCTTTTTTACCTGGAAAAATCGCACTCCAGAGGTTATGAAAGCTCTGGAATCCTTTAATAACTGCAGTAACCGGACAGAAAACCTCTAATCATATGCTGGCAGGCATTCTTTCACTCCCCTGGAAGTGTTCATATTATTACAAGTTTACCTGCATCCGTAATGAAATACCTGTCAAACATCTCTGACTGCTTTACAAGTCCCATCTCAATTAGCCCCGCAAGGTGTTTGTAGACCATTGCCCTTGAAATTCCAACTTCCCTTGATATCAGGACCGCATTCAGGCTTTCATTTTCAAGGGCCTCAAGTATCCTAAGTTTAGTATCAGATATATCGAGCTTCAGGGGCGGCATTCTCACTGCAGAGTCAGCAAAGCATGTGTAAACAGCGTCGACACATTCCCTGTAGCCTATAAACGAAAGGATGCTACCGAGACCGCTTCCATCAGCCGCCACATAAACCTCCCCATGTTTTTTAGCGCCCCTGATAACTTCAGAAATCTTTTTAGCCGCTTTAACAGGGTTCTGTGTGCCAATTACAATCACACCTCCCTTTATGAACTTCTCAAGGCATGAATCATTGAAATTTTCAGACTGGACAGATATCAGGCCATCGATCTGGGTCTTCATTGCAGCATCAAAGAGGCACCTTCCCCGCAGGTTACTTACAAGGGTCTTCATTATAACCACCATAGACTATTCTCATTATAATGTATAATATTCTCTTTATCATATTTATCCTTATACCCCATGTTTTCAGAAATGGGAATCCTTAAATTATGATGATTTGAAGATGTTTCATTAAAGAGCAAAAATAACAGGGGATGTTAGATGACTGTTCAGGAATTGAAAATTGCCGGTGATGACCTATCAACAAGGGACATCAACAGAAAGATAAAGGAAGCCCTCAACGAGAACATAAGACGGTTCAGCATAGAGAGCAACGCTGAGCTTGATTCCATCGTTGTGGGCATAAGGGAGGAAGCAGAATTCATCCTCAATGGAAGGTTCGGTGACTTCGTGGGAGCCCTCAACCACGGTCCAAGGATAGAGATCCACGGGAAAACCGGTATACGTTGGTAACAACATGACCTCCGGTGAAATAGTGGTCCATGGAAACGCCGATGACGGTGTTGGCTTCGGTACCTACAATGGAACAATAGTGGTCCATGGAGACGCCGGAGACGGCATCGGTCAGCTAAACAAGGGTGGTGTGATAATCATCGAAGGTGACATAGGAGACCTTGCAGGCCTCTACATGCTGAGCGGGGACCTTATAATAACAGGTGACGCCGGTAAAGACCTTGGTGACTGGATAATCGGCGGGAACATATACGTGGCCGGAGACTTTGAAACAGGGACAAATGCAAAGGTTGTTGAACCTGAAAAGGAGGACGTTGATAAACTTTCAGCACTCTTCAATCAGTATTCCGTGGATGCCTCACCAGAAGAATTCAAAAAGATACAGAGAAAGGAGATACGTCCCTTCTATGGATAGGTGGTTTAAATGGTGCAGATACTCTTAACAGAACCTGAAAAATGTGATGGATGTAACGAGTGCATAGAAGCCTGTGAAAAGGTCCTTGGAAAGAGCGCCCTGTTCCTGAACAAGATGGACAGCGGATACCATGCAATTGTCTGCCAGCAGTGCATTGACCCATCCTGTGCAAGGGGCTGCTTCAGGGACGCCATAAAGAGGGAAAACGGCACCGTGAGTATTGACCAGGAATCCTGTGTTGGCTGCAAGCTATGCATGCTCATGTGTCCAATTGGAGCGATAACCTACACAGAGGATGGTATGGTTAAGTGTGACCAGCAGTGCATCCAGAACCCCGGCGACACCCCTGCATGTGTGGCTGCATGTGAAAAGGGCTGCCTTGAAGCCATGGACGTCATGGACTATGTGAGCGACATCCAGAGGGGCTTTGAAGTTAAAACACCGGGTTCCAGTTCAATCACACCATCATCACCATCATCAGACCTTGCAGCTGCAACACAGGGCCTCTGTGTGTTCTGCGGGACCTGTGAAATCGTATGCCCAACAGACGCCATAGAAATCGTTGATAACAGTCCTAAGATAGATAAGACAAGGTGTATAATGTGCGGATCATGCCTTGCTGCCTGTCCGGTACTCCTGCCCACAGGGGCCGGAAGTATCTGGGACCCCAGGACAATCGCGGATATCAGGTACACATCCAAGGCAGGAAAGTACGTCCTGAGGGGTTTCGGTACCGAGAGGAGGCTCCCTAACTTTGATAACATCATTATCCTCCCAGCACAGGCATCAATCCCACCGGTGGACAAGTACAGGGAACCATGTAACACCAGCGTCGTCCTGGGTGACAGGTATGCCGAGGAACCGCTGGTACTCCAGACCCCGGTACTGATTGCGGGTATGTCCTTCGGTGCCCTCAGCAAGGAGAGTAAACTGGCGATGGCCAAGGGTTCGGCCATGGTTGGTTCCTGTGCAAACACGGGTGAGGGTGGAATGCTTCCAGAGGAAAGGGAGCTTGCAGACAAGCTCATGGTGCAGTACTCCAGTGGAAGGTTCGGTGTGTCCTCTGACTACCTGAACGTCGGGGATGCCATTGAGGTTAAAATCGGACAGGGGGCGAAGCCCGGGATGGGGGGTCACCTCCTTGCAGAAAAGGTGAGCCCTGAAGTTGCCAGGATCCGTAGGATCCCCGAGGGTACAGACGCCCTCAGCCCGGCACGTTTCCTTGACGCCACAAGGGAGGGTGACCTTGCAAAGCATATAGAACTCCTCAGGGAGGTCACAGACTGGAGGGTTCCGATTGTTGTGAAGCTGGGACCCGGCCGTGTATATGAGGACGTTCAGATCGCTGCAGAAGCCGGTGCAGATATAATATCCGTTGACGGTATGGAGGGAGGTACCGGTGCTGCTCCAGAGGTCGTGATTGAACATACCGGTGTACCAACACTCGCAGCCCTTGTACAGGCAGTTAACGGCCTCAATGACATCGGACTCAAGGAAGAGGTGGACCTCATAATAACCGGAGGTATAAGGAGCGGTGCAGATGTTGCCAAGGCAATGGCCATGGGTGCCGATGCCGTATACATAGGTACCGGTGCGATGATTGCCATGGGCTGCAGGGCATGCCGTATGTGCTACACAGGCAAGTGCCCCGTTGGTGTTGCAACCCAGGACCCTGTCCTCAGGAAACGCATGGACGTTGACCTTGCAGCAAGGAGGGTTGCAAATTACATAAAGTCCATGACTGAGGAGGCCAAGATGCTTGCCCAGCTTGCAGGACACGACGACATACGGAAGTTCAGTCCAGAGGACCTCCGTGCACTTGACACCAACACGGCAGCCATCACTGGTTTAAAACTCATAAACCAGTGATTCAACACCATTTTTCCGCCTCTGAAATCTTCTGCAAATAGAAACCACAAATCAAATTTTATTTTAAGGGCTTATCCATGTCTCATGGCATTGGTTCAGCAGCGTATTTTCTAGAGTGGAGTTTTATGATAAAGCATTTTGAAACAAGTCTGATGGGCCTGTGATGGTTATCCGTGATATTAGTGGAGTTTTATGATAAACCATTTTGAAACCGCATACATAGGGACACCTTTCCTCCAGGGAGCAGAGAAAGGGTAGGGCATATCGGTTCAGTATTTGCTTTCCCATCAATTCAGGCCATCATCATGCCTGAACGGTAACTCGGCGGCGCTGGCGCTTTCTCATCAATGTAACTACAGCAATGGTATTGCCATGACGTTCATCCTCTCCCTTTTCCTGGAGGGAATGGGAACGGAGGCCGTGAAAAAATAAAATATTTAGGGTTCTGATGTCAGGTACACGTAGGTCATGGCTGCCAGGACCGCTCCAGCTATGGGTCCTATGACGTAGATGGGGAAGTACTTCCAGAGGTTTGTACCTGCAAATATCATGTCATTGAGGTATGGTCCGAAGGTACGGGCCGGGTTCAGTGAACTTCCGCTGATGTTACCCAGGGTCGTGATTATACCTGCAACCGTGAGGCCTATTATGATCCCTGCAAAGCCCTTTGGGGCCCTCTCATCCACGGCGATGCCCATTATTGTGATCATGAGAAGGAATGTTCCCACTATCTCTGCAAGGAGTGCCTGCCAGTAGCTGATTCCCGGGAACGGTGCTGTTGCACCTAGCCCTCCGACTGTGGCTGCTGCCGGACCCGCACATTGGAGGAATATGAAGCTACCGAAGGCTGCTCCCATGAGCTGTGCGATTATATAGGGCACAACATCCCTTCCCGGAAACTTCCTGACCGACCAGAGGCCGATGGTCACCGCAGGGTTTATATGGCACCCCGAGATGTTACCCATGGCATATATGCTTGCAGCTATTGCAAAACCGAATGCAAGGCCCACTGCAACCCAGTCACCGAGTCCGCCCAGCAGGCCGATGCCGATGTTGAAGGGGTTCGGGGCCGTGCCGCCGGATGCTATCATCAGGGTTATTGCTGCTGAGCCGGCACCGAAGAATACAAGGAAGAAGGTGCCTATAAACTCGGCGATGCACCTCTTTGTAAGGGATACCATCCTAGTCCTCCTTCATCACGTTATAACAGTAGGGACAGAGTATCCTTGGAAGTGTGCCCTTGACCTTCTCTGAAGGGAAGGGATAGCCTCCACTCCATATCTCGGTTTCCTCACGTATCGCGTGCTCGGTGCAGAGTCCCATTCCACATACGATGCAGATTGCAACAGCATCCGTGTCCTTTCCCTGCTCCGCGCATACATAGCATTTCATTTAAACCCCCCTGAAAAAAATTTAAGGTTCAGAAGCTATACAGCTTCTCTCCACTGGCAGTGGTTGTGCCTGAAGTCCACAAGGGCTGCTGCTGCACAGTTCTTACATGTCCTTGCAGGTGAAGCCGCGCTCTCCTTGTGAAGTGCTATTATGTTCGTCATGAGTGTCGCGGTCACAGGTTCGCTTGTAAGGAGGCATGGATAGTCTGCAAGCCTCATGAGAGCTGAGAACCTGACTGTTATTGCACATGCAGGGTAGGTGTAGCGCTGCGGGTTCATTATGACCTCGTTTTCATGTATCGGTGAGAGGTCAACCCTGTAATCTCCAACCATTGGTTCGAGGGGTCCCTCTGATCCGTTGAGCATCCTCCTTGTCTTATCAAGGTGGATCCATCCACGGTAGATCATGTCCATGAAGTCACTGTTGTGGAGTTCTGCTGCCGCCCCCCTTGTCGGGTAGAGCTGTACATAGTTATGGAACCTCTTTGTAAGGAGGTCAACCACGCCTATGGCGTTGAACCCGTCAAGTTCCAGGATGTATTCAACTGCACATGCTGATGAACCTGTTGCAAGGCTCAGGACATCGTATTCGCTCTTGAAGGATCCCACTGCACTGTTGAGGGTGCTGTCCATGACCTCGGTGGTTGCCTCGATTATGGCCATGACAACATCATCCTTGCACATGTTGTAGGTGGACTGGGCAATGTGGTGTGATATGTCCCCGACACAGTATGCTGGAACCGTGAGTATGTTACCGTAGTGGACGCCATCGTCCATTGCTGCCCTAACTGTTCCCTCCATTTGGCTCTTGTAGCGGGACATGTACTCCCTTACATCAAAGGATTCATGTCCAAGGTCATCCATGAGTTTTGCCTGTGCCTCAACAGGTTCCTCATAGATGTATTTGACCATCTCTATTTCCTTCTGGGCTGCCTCTGCAGCTGTTGCTCCGTTCTCAAGTTCATTAGCGAATACCTCGCCTATACCGTAGGAGGTGTTCATGCCCCATGATTTTGCTGCGAGTATTGCCTGCTTGTGCATTTCGGGTATGTCTGTCCCGGCCAGTATCCTGTTTACAACGTTACTTGTGCTGCCGGGCATGAGGGCAAAGTCGACGACACATGTTGGACCGTAGAATCCTCCATATCTCCTTATTGCCTCCCTTCCAATGAGGGCTTCGGCTTTTCCTATGGCATCTATGAATGCCTCAAGGCTCTTCTCAAATTCACTGTCCTCTTCCCTTAAGATTTCAAGGACTACCGGTGTCTGGTAGTGTTCCACGAAGGGGTCGTCCTCGGGTCTTATGGTGTCTGTAAGGCTGTCAAGGATCTCGTAGTGTGCCTTAACCGAGTTCTTGTGCAGGTTTATAACTGCCTCGCTCTGGTTGTCCACGGCTTCCATGTCCTGCACAACGTCCAGGTAGGCCTTCGTATCCTTTATCTTAAACTCCTTTCCTCTATTCTTTTTTATGGTTTCCACATCGGCTTTCTGGGCCATCATGGCCTCTTTTACCATTTTTTCATATATTTCAGCCATTAGATCACCTTCGGTAGAAATGCTCCAGGATGGATCCTGGTGACTTACACTCTACCAATAACAAATGGATCTTTAGCATTAATATTGTTTTCTGAAAGTTACAAGACAAAAGATTTAAATATGGACTATTTTTTGAAAAAAAAATTTAATTTATCATGATTATTAATGAAATTTTTATTTTTTCGAAAATTTGAACCGCCTGGAGGGACAACATATTACTGGGTGATGCTGGTTTACACCACCAGGATTTCATGTAGATATGGTGGAGGCCCATAACCGTTACAATATCATCAAAGTTTCAAGTAGATATGGGGATGATACAATGGGAGTTGAATTCAGCATGGAGAACATCAGGAGGTGCCTCTGCCTTGAATGTCCTGTCCAGAAGAGGAGCAGGTGCGTGGCCGATAAAAAGAAGATCATGCTCCTCATAACACAGCAGGACCTTGACAGTGCCATGCGCATGGATACCGACAGGGTTCCCGGGGTCTACTGCTCAACAGGCAGGGCCATATGCAGGGACATAGACCCTCATGAGGTCTGCCTCTGCAGTGAATGCGAGGTATGGGATGAACACGGACTCGGTGAAGGCAGAGTCACTGATTACTTCTGCATCAGGGAAGAGTGAACTACCCCTCCTGGGCTTCCGGCAGAAAAGTTAAAAGATAAGCTTTAATCATTAAATTGATTGTGATATGGAAACATGGTGAAGGATGCCCACCCCAGTGGTATGAAGTTCCAAGGGGTGCAGATAAATTCGTTATATAGGGCTATAGCGAAGTTAGGACCCTGGCGCAGGACCATCCTCAGGGGAGAAGATGCCCTGAATGACCGGAAAGTGACGGTTACATATATACCGGTCAATCAAAATAGAAGATGTTAGAGGTGAAAGTTATTCTCATATCCCACATATCCATAAGCGACGTGATAACCCTACTCACACCAACATGTAACTTCAGGTGCAGTTACTGTTTCTTCAGGCCCATGGGGTGCAGATCGTACACTCCATCCAAGGTGGCGGACGTTATCATTGATGTTATGGCTGAATCAGACACCGACACTGTGCTCATTGCAGGGGGTGAACCCACACTACAGTCCGATCTCCCGGAGCTCACAGAGATCCTACACCGAAATGACCTCAGGGTGATCCTTTCAACCAACGGCACCAGGAGGGATGTCATAGAGAGGTGCGCCCTTGATGAGGTGCACGTGGACCTCAAGGCCCTTGACGATGAAAAGCACAGAAGACTCACAGGATCATCAAACCGGGAAGTCCTTAGGTGCATAGAGGCCCTTGCATCCTCAGATGACTTCCTCCTTGAAGTTGCAACCGTCTTCATCCCCGGTATCGTGGATGTTGATGAGATTGAGGATATAGCATCATTCCTCTCCCCACTGAACGTCAGTTACAGGATAACCGGTTACATGGAGTACGGTAACGAACTCGGGGCACCCCGACCAGGCCCTGAACTGATCATGGAGGCTGCTGAGGTGAGCAGGAAGTACCTGGACCATGTTACAACATCCCTTGATTTCCGGAGGCACAAACCAAGAAAGAGGATAATAACTGACCTCAGGTAGCCCAACGGTCCCCCACCATGATAGTACGAGGGTATGGCCTGGAAAAATCGCAAAGTTTTTTTAAGATGAACCTGATTATTTATAATATCGAGGTTGAGGACGATGAAGACAGAGACTCTATCTGTAATTTCACTTTTCCTTCTTGTTGCTGGAATCTTCGGGGCTGCGGCAGAAAATGACACCGTGAACAACACAACGGACCTTAAAAATGCATCAAAGGGCCCCACTGTTCAGCCCCTTTCACTTAGTGTGTCGGTAACGGCTGAACCCTCCACGGTAAACCTGGGGACCGTTTACCCGGATGGTGTTGAGAGGAGCTATACGAACATCGTGAACGTAAGGGTCCGTTATTTCCTGTCATTGGGAGATACACTTTCTGTAAGGGCCTCAGGTGACATGATAAACACTGCAGACAGCTCCCAGACGATCCCCCTTTCAAATCTTAAATTCAGCACGCCTTCTGTTGCCAAGAGATCATTCACGACCAGCGATTATGTTATAGCAACATACGGCGGTATTTTTGATCCTTGGGGTTCTAGAGAGGTTCCCCTGAGCCTATACATAACGGTACCTCCCTACACTGACCCCGGCACTTACTCGGTTACCTTGATATACACTGCAACATAACACCAGACCTTGTCGCACCCAAGCCCCCCACACCCCATATACACCACAACATAACACCAGACCTTATTGTCCCCAATCCTCCCCTCCTACACCCCATATACACTGCAACATAACATTGAACCCTGTTACCCCCACCAGCACACATCACACTGACGTACACCTCAACCATCCAAAAACATTTTTGTGACTCTGGTCACTGCTTCATGGTATATGGGTTTCCATGGTCACAAAACTCGAAAACTTTATATATGATCTATGGGAGAACTAATTCTATCAATAAAATCGGTGACTTGATATGAAAGAAAAATTAATGGGGATAATCCCACTGATTGTTGCACTTATGTTTGTGGTGGGAATCGGGACATTCAGTGGACCATCCTATGCTGCAACCGCAACCCAGACTGTGACAGTGACAGTTCCTGAAGCTATCTCAATACAGGTTCCAGATGTAAACTTTGGAAGTGTAGCTGCAGGAAGTACAGGGACAAGCCCATCCTTCACTATAAATAACACGGGTAACGTTAAGATAGACCTCTACGTCAGGGCCGATGCTTCAGCATTCACAAGTCCAACCGCAACAGACACCATAGGAATTGAGAACTTCAGCATATTCAGTAATGTAACCGGAAGCTATCTAACCTTCCTAACGAGCTCACAGAAGATATATGACAACATGAACAAGGCACAGCAGGGAACTGGTAACCCAGCAACATGGAGTACAACTCTAAGACTCACAGTACCATCATTCACAGAGGACGGTGTCTACACCATAACAAACACATACACCGCAGTTAAACACAACGGAGCAGCACCTTCACCATAAACATTCAATTTTTTAAACTACCCCCTTTTTTCTATTTATAAAATAAATTTTTAAATACCCTTAAATTAGACTCTTTCTATGGAAGGTTGATACCATGAAGCTAAGGAACATAACAGCCCTCTTAACGGTCATACTTATTTTCGGCTCCATTGCACCATCAATTGCAACCGGACTCTGGGCCTCACCTGCAGAGTTCCGCTACAATCTCCAGCCGAATGGATCTGTAAGCGGTGAGATAACGGTGAGGAACACTGGGAAGGAACCGGTCAACGTCACCCTTGAGAAGAAGAGGCTTCTGATGGACAGCGTAAACCTCGTCTACTCTGATAGGGGGATAGCAGAGTGGATAACCATTGAGGGCAACACCACATTCATAATGAAGCCCGGTGAATCCAGGAAGGTCAGGTTCACGGTAAACGCGCCATCAAAGATCAACTACCTTGATGCCGCCGGTGCGGTGGTGATAAGGGGTGTCCCCCTCCAGAACACCACCAGGGGACAGATACAGATAACTCAGGGAGTTGAACTGGTAATCCCCATCTACGTTGGTCTGCCAGGACCTATAATAGAGTCACTGAGGCTCCTTGAACACCGGGCACCCTCAGTACTTGTTAGTTTCATGCCAGGGAAGTTCACCTACCTGCTCCAGAATAACGGTACGGTGCAGGCCAACATGACAGGAAACATAGAGATCAGCGGTATAACCGGGAAACAGAGGGTTCCCATCTCAGGTGTAGTCTACCCTGAAGACAATTACACCCTCATGGAGACCTGGAAGCCTGGATGGCTTGAGTTTGGATTATACACCGCCACCACAGAGATCAACTATGGACGTTACCATCAGACCAGGACAATAAGGACCACCGACACAATCCTCGTGATACCCGCATGGCTGATAGTTCTCCTTGTCCTTGGAGCCACGGTCTGGGTGATCCGCAGGAAGGGAATCGAACCTCCAATCTCAATAAAGGTTGAGAGGAAAAAATAACTTCCTTTTTTTATTTGTTACCAGATAGTACCCCCAGGATACAATAAGCTGCATATGGATGAATCCTTACCCCTAATGGTCCTCGGAGCTTCTTCTCCCGGCATGTAATTCTAAAAAACCTGATCCTGCTGCATTGATTCCCCAGATTTTAGTGCTTCTTTTAAAGTGACGCTTTTAGTTTGTTCATTCATGACCAGTCCATGCCATGGCTACCTGATATGTTCCTTCACAATGCATGAAAAAGGTATCAAGTGAGATAATCACCTTAAGGCTGAAAAGGGTCCCATGAATCTGATTTCACTGAAACCCCCAGAGCGCAGCCTGGAGTGATCCTCTATTTCCTCACATCACCCCCACTTTAAACTGCTTAGTATTACAACACCCCTGATTAACATGGAAATAGTAATAATAAATATTTATATGTTAGTAACATCATTATTTTTAATGATAAAAGATTTAAGGAGGTGAAATGTTATGGGAAGACAGTATTTCATGGTTTTCATGGTTCTTCTCTTTGCTGTTGAACTGACAGGTTCGGTGAGCGCAGTGGATACAAACTGTGAGGTGGGAATCAGGGTAAATTATGAATACGCCGATGATAATGGCAATATAAATCCTGATACCCAGGAATTAACAGATGGTAACGGTATAAAGGTGAACTTCACCACGACATTTGACCCTGCAGCCAATATGACAAAAATCAAATTCAACTATGAAAACATAACCGAAAACACAGTGTTCACGGTAAAAATCAGGGCCCCTGGTTACAGGGAACTCTCACACACGTTCAAGTTAGCCAGCTACGGCACAGGATATGCAGCCCATCTATCACTGCAGATGAACGCCACCGACGCCTACAAACGCGGAAGGGAAATAACAAAGAAGGCCGATCAATTGCTGAACTTCACAAAAACAGGTGAAGTCCTTGTGATAACAACAGCCGGAAGCGCCTACTACAAGAACCAGACAACGGAAGACGTCCTTGAGGGTATACTGAACCAGGGACGTGGAATAATAAGCTATGGTAAAGGAAATCTGCTGATGCTCAGGAAAACCAGGCTTGACCCGCTGGACTTTGCATTCATAGTGAGGAAGGGCAACGACCTTATACTGGCCTACTTCAAGAATGCAAGTATGACACCCCTGTATGTAGGGACTGTCAGCCAGAATATGACCCTCACACAGTACCAGACGCTACAGAAAAAGCTGGGAGATGACACATTCCCCATAGCAAGCCTTGCCAATGCATGGGCCATCGGACTATCACCGGACATCCTACGGGAAGCAGCATTCCATGGACACGTCTGCATGGGAACAATATGCGGATACGCCATGATAGAAACACTCCTCAAATATTATCCGGCGACAAATGAATTCGGCCTCCCCCTTGAGGGTGTAAGTTACCAGGTTATCGGTGTGCCCGGCGGCTCAGATGACGACGTATTCATATACGCCATGGACGCAACACCCGGTAAAAGGGCCTACGTTGGATTCAACACAACCGAAGACACAAACATCGTGGGTTTCATCAGATGGAATTCAAAGACAAAGACGGGTACGCTTATCATAATGGCCTACAACCTCCAGGAACTTATAAAGAAATACAAACAGGAAACCTGTGAAACAGCAGTATCCGAACTTAAATTCAATGCATGGGCTGTTAAAAAACTTAAAACAAACCCCGAATCCCTTGTGGATATCCTCTACGCATTCGACAATCTCACAGAGGAACAGGTGCACTATCTCATGGGATATGAACCAAACAAGGGAAACACAACCGTCGCAGCAGCCGGCCTTGACCTCAACTACATCCTCAACCAGACAAACCTGATAAATGCAACCCCCTCAAGCAGAACCTACAGTACAGGTACTCTAACATATGACGACTTGAGGAACATCGGTCGACTTGCAGCAGAGAAGGCTATCGAACTCTTCCGAGCCATCGGCATAACACTTGAGAGGGATGACTATCAGTTATTCGTCCTCACATCAGCGGGTTACGTCAGGCTCAACGGTCAGGACACCAGTCCTGTATGGGATGGGATCTACGACGTCCTTGGATCAAGACTCAGCAGAAAGACCCTCCTTCCTGTGCACGCACCACTCTGGGGAAACCTTAAATTCGACTTCTGCCTAGTTAACGGTACACAGAAGATAATCAAATCAATCTACTACAACGTAACAAGTGGAACATTCACTGTTCAGAATTCAGCTAGCTACATAATAGAGGAGGTACTTCCATATGATCCTCCCTTCGATGTGCTGATGGGATGGCTCTTCCATAACCATGTCTGTGGTGGAAGCTCACCCGGTTACCTGATAGCAGACTATATCTTCAACAATTACCCCAAGGGTGAGAATGAGAAGTACATCTACGTCACGACACTCGACAACTGTAAGGACGATATACTCTTCATGCTCCTTGGTGTTTCAGCTGGACAGGGAACCTATGCAAACCAGAGGCTTACAAGTGAGGAGACAACACTTGAAACAACAGGCGGGGGAATGAACGGAATGGTGGGCTACATCATAGTATGGGATGAGAAGACCAACACAGGAAGGGTTGCCATCATCACATGGCAGAGTCCACGATTCGTCCCGGGATCCAACAGCTATGAGGAGTACATCCGACTCTACAAGCATGACTGCTCATCACCGAACCTCGTCTCATTACCTACCGTCAGTACAGCGGCAGAGCGACTGATAAACCGTGAGGAACTCGGCATACTCCTTGCAGGCGGAACAGGATCCATGAATGCACTTCAATACATCTTCAGCATCCCCGCCAACAGGACCCTGGCTGACCTTGTACAGGTGGACAATGGAGGATCACATGATGGAAACCAGGGCGGTGTTCCTGGTGGTGTGCCCGGCGGTTCAACAGGTGGTGTTCCCTCAGGATCATCTCATGGTGCTACAGGAGGACATGCCGGTTATTCTCCAGGTGAGGATATCAGCGCCACCCCTGCAAGTGTTAGTGCAGCATCCGAGGTCTCAGAGGAATCTTCAGTTGAAGGTAAAAGGGTCTATGAGGTTAAGAATGCAACCTCCCCCGGTAGCGACAGCGGTTCATCAGCATGGTACGTCTACGGTATCGTTGGTGTCCTTGCTGCAGCAGGTCTCGTGGCATTCGGGTTCCTGAAAGGCGGAGCAGGAAAATAGAACCATTTTTTATCTAATTTTTTATTTTAGCTACAGCACCAGAAAACTTCCTTTTATCAACTTCAAACCTCCGAAAGGCTTATACATGTGAATATATAGACTTACATGTGGAGTTTTTAACATGAATTTGAAGGGTGTGTCCTTAATACTTGTGCTTGTCATGCTACTTACACCCTCCGCCTATGCATGGAAGACGGTGACCCACTACGACACCGCACAGGTCATCTACGAGAAGCTGCCATCCTCCAAGAAATTAAAGCTGAATGTTAACGTCATGGTTGACGGATCCAACGACCCCGATGAAAAGTTCCATGCCACGGTAAGGCACAGCTTCCCAGGAGCTTCACCGAAGCTAAGAAGTGGCTTGACCGTGGCAGGAGCGCCTACAAAAACAGGAACTACAGGTATGCAAGCTACTGTTTTGGTGTTGCAAGCCACTACATAACAGACACCTTCTATGCACCTCACTGTGTGAGCAGGGAGTCCTCATCACTTCATTCAAGCTACGAGAGGCAGGCAGCATACCTTAAACCCAGGATAAGTTACATGTCAGGAGATCTCTATACACTTATGCAGCGCGGATACCTCAACGGAAGAAACAACTGGTCAGCCTGGACCCGGACAAGGAGCCCGTCAATAGTCCAGAGGGACCTCAACACAGGTACAAGTGTCGCCTACATTGCAATAAACAGGGCAATGAATTAAAAAAATAATTATTTTTTTATTTTAAAGGTCTGGAGAAGTTACCTCTTCAGATAACCCCTCCACCACCACACACGGTTCTTTAACTCAGAAGCTCAGCTCAGATAACCTCTCCATAGCCCTCACAGTGTTCTTGAGGGAGTTGAAGGCCGTGAGACGGAAGTAACCCTCACCGCTTGGACCGAACCCGACGCCCGGTGTTCCAACGACCTCCGCATCATTGAGGAGTCTGTCAAAGAACTGCCATGAGTCCATACCCTCGGGTGTCCTGATCCATATGTAGGGGGCGTTAACACCACCATAGTACCTTAAACCTGCCTTCTCAAGGCTCTCCCTTATTATCTTAGCGTTCTCCATGTAGTAATCGATTGATTCCCTTATCTCCCTCTGGCCCTCAGGCGTGTAGACAGCCTCCGCAGCCCTCTGGACCGGATAGGATACTCCGTTGAACTTGGTTGTCTGGCGCCTGTTCCAGAGATCCTTCAGGGCGTGCATCTTTCCCTCACTGTCAGGGACCTCAAGCTCCTCGGGCACCACCGTGAAGGCACACCTTGTACCCGTAAAGCCCGCGTTCTTTGAGAAGCTCCTGAATTCAACCGCAACCTCCCTCGCACCCTCTATCTCATAGATACTGTGGGGTATGTTATCCTCCTGTATATAGGCCTCGTAGGCTGCATCAAAGAGTATTATGCTTCCAGCATCCCTTGCATAGTCAACCCATTCCGCAAGCTGTTTATGTGTCAGGGCTGTTCCTGTGGGGTTGTTGGGATAGCAGAGGTAGATGAGGTCAACCTTCTCCTCCGGCAGAGGGGGTATGAAGTCGTTCTCCTCTGTGCATGGAAGGTAAACGAGGCCCTCATATCTTCCAGACTCATCCATGGGTCCTGTTCTCCCTGCCATTACATTGCTCTCAACGTATACCGGGTAGACGGGGTCTGTGACTGCAACCACGTTGTCTAGTCCGAAGATCTCCTGGATGTTTCCGGTGTCGCACTTGGCACCGTCGCTTATGAATATCTCATCCGGGGTGACATCAACCCCCCTTGAGGCGTAATCGTTCTCTGCAATGGCTTCCCTGAGGAAGGGGTACCCCTGTTCCGGTCCGTATCCCCTGAAGGTTTCCTCACCGGCCATCTCATCCACGGCCCTGTGGAAGGCCTCCACAACTGCCCCTGGAAGGGGCCTTGTCACATCACCTATACCCATCCTGATTATATCTGCATCAGGGTTTCTGGTCTGGAATTCCTCAACTCTCCTGTTTATCTCAGAAAAGATGTAACTGCTTTTAAGAAGCAGGTAGTTCTCGTTTACAGTCACCATGATCTAATACCTCCCGAAGGATAATCCATAAGAATATTATCATGTAGTCCTGGGGAGCTAATAAAAATTGCTGTACCATCCCCCGGATGAACCCCCAACCGATAAAACTGATTCAGCGTGCAGCACTCACCGGATCAACATACATGAATGCAATTTCCATACAAATCTATTCAAATAACTGCAGTACTCACCGGAAACAATAAATTACCCCACCACATCCAGTCAGTCCACGGAATGGTCTCTATTACCGAAAAATGTTAAAAAAGATGCCCTGATAAACCGGATCACCTGTGGGCATAGTAGAATATCATTCCATCATCAAGGGAATCCAAGCGGGCGAAGCCGAACCTTTCAAGCTGTACAACATCATCCACCTCAAGCACCGAGGCGTCGGCTTCAATGACCCCTGAAAGAAGTGATGCGTCGGGCATCACCACCCCTGCCTCGATGGCGGAGTCTGCCGGGACCCAATGTATCATTGAAGCACCGAGTTCACGCGCCTCATGGATGCCCTCACTGTGGTACCTGAGCTCACCATCCTCATAGATCACGTTAACAGCATCTATGAGCCTGAGGGGTCCCTCCTTAAGGTCCTCCCCTGGCAGGTAGACCTCCCAGGTGAGTTCAAGTACACGGTTCCCCATCTCAGGGTGGTCAGGGTGCAGGGGCCTCTCAACCATCACAGGCCCCGGCAAACCCTTTATTTCAAGTTTAACAGGCTCCGCGGCGAAGAAGTACCTCCTTGCGGTCCCCTCGAGGATGGTCCTGTTGAGGCCGTGGATCTTCTTCCAGCTCATGGTTGAGTCTGCTATCTTCACCCCGATTTCTATCATGAGCTTCCTCAGTGCCTCCGGCCTTATACCCCTCCTTGCAACTGCACGCAGGGTTCCGAGGCGGGGGTCGTCCCAGCCGCTGTAGAGGCCCTCCTCTATACCCTTACGGGCCCCTGAAGTGCTGAGGGCTATGTCCTCCATTTTAAGGCGTCCGTAGTGTATGAATACAGGGGGCTCCCATCCAAGGTGCTTGTAGAGGTACTCCTGTTTTTCACTGTTCGCCAGGTGGTCCTTGCCCCTGAGCACGTGGGTGACGCCCAGTAGGTGGTCGTCCACTGCAACCGAGAAGTTCATCATGGGGTAGACCCTGTACTCTGATCCGGTGCGCGGATGCTCCGCCTCAACTATCCTCATGGCAACCCAGTCCCTTATGGCAGGGTTGGGGTGTTCAAGGTCTGTTTTCACCCTTACAACAGCTGATCCCTCCGGCATCTCGAACATCTCATGCCAGCGGTTAAGGTTCTCCTTAACCCCCAGGTCCCTGCATCTGCATGCCTCTCCCCTGTTTTTAAGTTCCCTGAACTCCTCAGGGGTGCATGTGCACACGTAGGCTCCTCCCTTCTCAATGAGCTTCCCTGTGTATTCATAGTAGGTTTCCATTCGGTCGCTCTGTATCACGGTCTCATCCCAATCCACGCCGAGCCATTCAAGGTCCTCAGGGATCATCCTGTAGGCCTCAGGGTCAACCCTCCTTGGATCAGTGTCCTCTATCCTCAGTATAAGCCTGCCCCCGTATTTCCTGGCGTATTCATGGTTGAGGATGGCCGCCCTTGCATGGCCTATGTGGAGGGGGCCGCTGGGGTTCGGGGCGAACCTCAGGACCACCTCTTCACCTGCATCAGGGAGGTCCCTGAGGCCCTTCCGCTTCTTCTGTTTCCTCTCCCTTATCTGAAGGCCGAGTCTATCCATTTCATCCTTCTGTTCAGCCGGCTTCATGGAGTTAACCCTCTCCACAGCGGCTTCGACCGCGGCTTTCACCTCCCCGGCCCTTTTCCTGAGTTCGGGTTCATTACTCATTATGGCTCCCATGACAGCGCCGGGACTGGCCTTCCCCTTATGTTTAACCGCATTCATGAGGGCATACCTGTAGGCAAGGTCCTCCACCCTATCACCACCTAGTGTTCCCTTTCAAGGACGAAGTCAGCTATCCTCATGAGGGCTGCCCTTGCATCGGAGTCTTCAAGAACCATCAGGCGTTCCTTGGCCATCCTCACATGGTCCAGTGCAACTTCATGGGCGTAGTTGATTGAATCGTAGCGTTCAAAGATCTCTATGGCCTCTGATACAAGTTTCTGGTCCTTTGCCTGGAGGATGGATATCAGTCTCTCCCTGTCCTCGGCGGATGCCCTTTCAAGGGCCTTGACAACCATGAGGGTCATCTTACCCTCTGCTATGTCGCTGCCTACGGGTTTCCCCAGGGATTCCTCGTCACTTACAACGTCAAGGTAGTCGTCATGGATCTGGAATGCCAGTCCTATGAATTTACCGTAGTCCTCCAGGGCCGAAACCTCCTCAGGGGTTCCTGAACCCATTATTGCACCGGCCTTTGTTGCTGCGGCTATGAGGGCTGCGGTTTTCTTGTAGATCATCTCCATGTACTCTTCCTCTGTCACATCGAACTTCTCCTCGAATCCCATGTCAAGGGCCTGGCCCTCACATATCTTGACGCATGAGTCAACAACCACTGCAAGGGCCTCCCTGACCATGGAGGGGTCCCCGTTTTTTATAACGGCCTCGAAGGCCTTGGAGAAGAGCACGTCCCCTGCCAGTATCGCCATCGGTTCTCCCCAGATCACATGGACCGATGGCTCACCGCGCCTCATCTCATCATCATCCATTATATCGTCGTGGATGAGTGAGAATGTGTGGATGAGTTCTATGGCTGCCGCGACGCCTGCAGCATCATCCAGGTTGCCTCCAACGGCTTCACAGCTCAAAAGGGCCAGTGACGGTCTTATCTTCTTACCGCCTGCTGTTATCAGGTGCTCCGAAGCCTTCAGGAGTGTTTCGGGTGTTATGTCCCTGATGACTTCCCCTATTTTTTCATCAGCTAGGGCAGAGTACCTTCTGAGAATATCGGTCACTTCCATCATCATCGGATACCTCCATTAAAAACCTGTGCCTGTCCGTTCCTCAGTATGTGGATGTCGTTACCCAGCTTGTATCCTTCCTCCTCAGCCACCTCTGCATAGGCAGAGAGCATGTTCAGGTCACCGTGGGCCGGTATTATGTGCATGGGGTTAAGCATCCTTATGAAGTCCCTGTGGTCCTCCCTGCCTGCGTGGCCTGATACATGGGCGTTTGTATAGATCCTTGCACCGCTGGAGGCCAGTCTGCGCTCCATGAGATTCCTGTTTGCCACGTTCATGGGGTTCGGGATGACGGGGGCTGATATTACCACGTTATCCCCCCTCTGTATCCTGAACTGGGTCTTTGCATTGGCTATCCTCGGGAGGAGGGCGTCGGGTTCCCCCTGATGGCCCGTTGTTATGAGGAGGTAGTCCTCGCGTTTCGCCTCTGCACGGGCAAGGGCCCTGTTAACGGCCTTGGGGCTTCCGTATATGCTTGCATTTTCAGGTAACTTGAGTATGCCCATGGCCTCTGCAAGTCCACAGTAGCGCTCCATTGACCTTCCAAGGAGCAGCATCTGCCTGTCGCTCTTGGCGGCTATGTCACTTATGGCCTGGATACGTTCCATGTGGGAGGAGAAGGTTGTTACGATCATCCCTGTCTTCTCCTCGAGGGGGTTCTTCATTATATCCTCGAGGACTATCCTTGCAACCTTCTCTGAGTGTGTTTTGACCTCCTGCTTCTCTGTCGCCCTTGTGGTCTCAACGATCATTGCAAGGACGCCCTTCCTCCCGAGTTCCCTGAGGCGGTGGTAGTCAGGTGGAGGGGATATCTTCTGGTGATCATCGAATTTGAAGTCAAGGGCGTAGACTATTATACCCTCCGGTGTGTGGAGGGCTGCTATGACTGACTGGGGTATGCTGTGTGTTGACTGGATGAACTCCAGGGTTATGCCCGGGGATATCTGGCACTTCTCCCCTGCGTTAAGGACCTGGAGGGTGTTGAGGACGTTGAACTTCCTCTCGGCCTTTATGGTCCTCTCTATGAGGGCTATGGTGTAGGGCGTTGCGATTATCGGTGCCTGGTATCTGTGGGCAAGTTTTGCAACGGCCCCTATATGGTCAAGGTGTCCGTGGGTGAATACTATGGCCCTTACCTTACCATCAACGTCCTTCATCAGCGTGTCATCGGGTATAACCCCCCTTTCAATGAGGTCAAGACTGTGCATCCTTGCTATGTCCATGTCCTCATGTATATGGACCCTGTCAAGGTGGATCCCCATATCAAATATTACAACATCATCTCCAACTTTAACGGCGGACATGTTCTTTCCAACTTCCTCGTATCCACCGATTGCAATTACTTCAACGCTCAAAATTATGACCTCCTGGCGTATTTTGCTGTTTCAAAGCCCCTTTCATGTAGCCATTCTCTTGTATGACCTCTGATTATGATTGGTGATTTTTTAAGATCTTCAAGTGTCTCTGCACCTGCAAGGTACATGGCTATTCTGAGTGATTCATTGAATCTCTCTATGAGTCTGATAACTGACCGGTAACCGTGGCTGGCGGCCTCGAGGAGGGGCAGGGCTATTCCAACCATCTCGGCGCCGAGGGCTATTGCCTTTGCAGCGTCAAGGCCGCTTCTTATGCCTCCTGATGAGATCACAGGGATGCTGACTGACTGGGTGACCTCCACGGTGCTTGCAGCGGTTGGTATCCCCCAGTCCCAGAATATTTCTCCCTGGTACCTGTCATCTGCCCTGTAGGTTTCAACTGCAGCCCAGCTTGTTCCTCCGGCACCTGCAACGTCAATGGCTGACACTCCACGTTTTTCAAGTTCTATCGCGTCCTCAGAGCATATACCTGCACCTGTCTCCTTCACTATGACCGGCACGTCAACCGATTCAACTATTCCCCCTATTGATTCAAGGGCTCCCTCTGAATTTATGTCTCCTCCTGGCTGGATTGACTCCTGGAGGGGGTTTAGGTGTACTGCAAGGGCATCCGCGTCTATCATTTCAACAGCCCTTTCAGCGTATTCCGTATGGGAGCTTCCAATGTTACCTATGATCATGGCCTCAGGTGCCTCGCTCCTTGCAATGGAGTAGGTCCCGGCTAGTTCAGGGTGTTCAACTCCAGCCCTCTGGCTTCCCAGTGCAAGTGCAACTCCAAGTTCCCTGGCTGCCCTTGCAAGTTCCCTGTTTATTTTGAGGGATGCAGGGTGCCCCCCTGTAATGGCGCCTATCATTACCGGTGATGAAAGTCTCTTGCCAAGGAAATCAAGACTCAGGTCTATCTTCTCCTTGTTGATCTCGGGCACTGCCCGGTGCACTATTTCAATTTCTTCAAATCCTGTTTTCTTCCTGTACTCAACATCACAGTTGGCGCACAGTATAAGATGCTCCAGTTTTCTATCTGAAATCATTTTAACGCCCTTTATTTCCCTTTTTGATTGATAATCGTAAATGAATTAACCCTGGGGACTGTGCCTCCCTCAGTGATACCCATGATCTGCCAGGTCCGCCTGCTGCAGGTAACGCTAACCCTTAAGGGTTATCCTTGTCCCCCTTACCTCACGGCCCATGAGGGCTCCTTCAATGTTCCCCTTAACACTTGCATTGATTATCTCTGACTCCACACCCTTCTCTGCGAGGGCCAGGAGCTCCCTTATCTTTCCAGCCATTCCACCTGTTACATCGGTGTTTACGGTCCCCTCAAGGGCTTCAAGGTCATGGATGGAACCTATGACCTCTAGGAGTTCCGCGTCAGGGTATCTCCTTGGATCCCTTGTGTAGACCCCGTCAACATCGGTGCCGAGTATCACCCTCTCGGGCATGAGTTCCGCCGAGAAGTGGTTTATAAGCTGGTCCCCTGACACCACAGAGAACCTTCTTTTCCTGTTGAGGTCAAGTACAACGTCGCCGTAGCTTACCGGTACGAATCCCTCGTCAAGGTATGATCTTATAAGTGAAAGGTCAGGGTCCTTTATGCGGCCGTCCTCAGCCACCATAAAGGCTGATGGCTGCACCGATACAGCGGGTATTCCCTCATCAAGGAGGGCCTGGCATACATGGGTGTTCAGTCTTTTAACCCAGTTCTGTGTTATGCCGAATCCCATCCTCCTGTACCTGAATTCATCTTCATCCACTATTTCTGATCCTATCGAGTATTTCATTGCGAAGGGGTGTCCGAATGAACCGGCCCCATGAATTATTAAGAGTGATGACGGTGAAGCATTTGCTACTTCGGATGCTATCCTCTGAAGGTTATTCATGTCAATTCTGGGTTCATCAGAGTCCTTTCTGGTAATTACGCTTCCACCGAGTTTAAGAATTATCATTATAAGAGCCCCTTAATCACTGTGGCCAGAAAAACTTAAAGATGTAAAACTCCTTCACTGGAGAATTCCGCCCTGAGGGTGTTCCATTTCCTGCCAAGCGCCTCTGCAACACTCCCTGCAGTGCCGGGACAGAAGGCCACTATGCTGCCGCCTCCACCGGCCCCTGTAATCTTTGCTCCTGCTGCTCCTGCAGCCCTGGCCTCATGGACCATCATGGAGAGCTCGGGTGTTGAGACTCCCATGGCATCCAGCAAGCCATGGTTGATGTTCATGAGTTCACCCAGGGGTTCCAGGTTGTTTTCAAGGATAAACCTGCAGGCTGTCCTTGTTATCATTTCTGTTGCATCCATTATCATTGACATGACCTCAGGCAGCCTCTCATACCGTTCCCTCACCGAGGCAACCATCTCTGCCGTGTTACCTGACCTATGGGTGGATGAGATTACAAGGGAATCTCTGAGGTCGGCTGAGAGCCTCCTCACGGTCCTGTCAGGTGCAAGGTATATGAGGCCGCCGTAGGTGCTCACGGCCGTGTCCAGGGGGCTGGCGGCTCCCTGCACATCCAGCTCCACCCGATGGGCCCTTGAAGCCGTATCATCTGGGCCCGCTTCTCTTCCATGGTAAGCGTCAAGGGCTCCTATGAGGGCCACCGTGAGTGCCGCTGATGATCCGAGACCTGACCCTGCAGGTACCTCCATGTCCACCCTGACCCTGAGGGGTGAGCCGTCATGGTAGAGTTCAAGGGCCCGCATGATGTAATCAAGTATACCCCCCGCAGGGGTCCCTGACTCTCCTGTGAAGCTGATGCCGAGTGATGGTATATCTATCCTCATCTCACCGGAGTCCTCAAGGGTGACGGTGGTCCTCCTGTTGATGGCGACTGCAACTGCTGGTTTGCCGTATACGACTGCGTGTTCACCAAAAAGAATGACCTTGCCGGGTGCAGATGCCGCTGACCTCAAAGTTTCACCCTCAGATCATCTCAGGACCAGTGATGCGTAGCCCACAACTGAACTGTAGTCCCCGGTTATATCCCCGCTTGTGGCATGCTTGAGGAGTCTGCACCCAGCTGCACCCCTCAGCCTTGATGATATTATGTTTGCAGCCACCGGTCCATAACCGCACATGGTGGCGTTGAGTTCACTGATAACAGCATACATCCCTGTATCATCCATGGCCCTTATCCTCTCAATTATAAGGTTATCGTTTCGCACTGCAAGGTCCTGGGGACTGTAATGGGTGAAGTCCGTGCTTGCAACCACCACGGCGTCTATGCCCGTTCTCTCTATGGCTGATGCGACTGCATGCCCCACATCGGCTGCTGTTTCCTGGTCCTGCATCCACATGGTTACGGGTACTATGGAGAAGTCATCTGTGAAGTACTGTATGAAGGGGAGGTGGACCTCACAGCTGTGCTCCCTGCTGTGGGCCAAGGGGTCTGGGTCAATGATGCCCGATTCCCTGATCACCGCATCTGCAAGTTCGGTGTCTATCTCCACGGTGCCCAGGGGTGTCTCCCATGCACCCCTGTGCATGATTGAAACACCTGAACCCATCCCTGTATGGTTTGGGCAGATTATTATAACCGTTTCGGGTATGCCATCTGTGACAAGTTCGTGGTATGCGTGGGCTGCCACGGGTCCAGAGTACATGAAACCTGCGTGGGGGGCGATCACCCCCTTTATGGTTCTGCCGGAGCCCATGGAGGGTATGCTTCCAGGGCCGAGTTCATGGCTGAAGCACCACTCTATCCTCCTCTTCAGGGCCTCAGGGTCTGCCTCATAGAAGGCCCCCGCCACTGCAGGTCTTCTTATCATAGAACCACTCTAGATTTTCAGTTCAAATTCGGTTGGAGGTATATCCAGGTCCTCATCCTCCTTGAGAACACCCTTCTCCCTCAGGAACTGCCTTGCCAGTAACCAGTAGACCAGTGCTATGGCCTTACGTCCCTTGTTGTTCACAGGGATTGAAATGTCAACGTTACCCAGGAGGTTCTCGGTATCGCAGAGGGCGACGACCGGTAACCCTATCTGTTTGGCCTCGATGATTGCCTGTGAATCTGACCTCGGATCGGTTGCAACCAGGACCTCAGGTTCAAGGAACTTTGCATAGTTGGGGTTTGTCAGCGTACCTGGAATGAACCTCCCTGGTATGGTCCTTGCACCTGTAACCTCACCGAATTTCCTTACAGGCTCCTGCCCGTACTGTCTGGTTGAAACTGCAAGTATATCGTCTGGTTCGTACTTTGCAAGGAACTTTGAAGCTGCTATTATCCTTTCATTCGTCTTCCTTATGTCAAGGACGTAGAGTCCGTCTGACCTTACACGGTAGATGTACTTTTCCATGTCAGCTGTCTTCTGCTGTGTTCCTATGTGCAGTCCTGCTGCAAGGTATTTGTCAAGCGGTATGAGTAGTTCTGACAATCTATCACCTCTAATAAGTTTGAGTGTTATTCAGTGAATGGCAGTTCAGCCATCCTTGAGTATGGAATTTCTTCCTGTATACGTATAAGTTCGTTGAGTTTGGCTATCCTTTCACCGCCAATGGCGCCTGTCTTGATGAGGGGTGCTCCGAATGCCACTGCAAGGTGGGCTATTGTCTCATCGGTTGTTTCACCTGACCTGTGGGATACGACGGGTGTGTACTGGTTCTCCCTGGCGAGTTTAACCGTCAGGTAGGTGTCGGTGAGTGTACCTATCTGGTTGGGCTTGATGATTATTGCGTTGGCCGCGCCCATGGCTATGCCCTCGGCGAGTATCTCTCTGTTGGTCACGAATATGTCGTCACCGCAGATTATGCAGCTGTCACCGACTTGTGCTGTGAGCTCGGCGAAGCCCTCAAAGTCCCCTTCATGGAAGGGGTCCTCAACGTAGTACATGTCATAGGTTTCAATTATCTCCCTGACAAAGTCCACCTGTTCACCAGTATCCTTACTGACATTCTCCTGCTTGTAAACGTATTTTTCCTGTTCAGAGTCCCAGAATTCGCTTGCTGCAAGGTCCAGTGATGGTCTCACCCTGACTCCCAGTTCATCGGTGACCTCCTCACAGGCGGTTACCTGTATTTCAAGGGCGTCATGGTTTGAAATGTTTGGCACCCAGCCACCCTCATCACCCTTACCTCCGGTGAATGATGGGTCCTTCTTCTGTATCAGTTCCCTTATCTTCTTATGTACAGCTGCATTCGCGAATACCGCCTCTGATATGTCCTCCGCCCCTGTTGGGACAACAAGGAACTCCTGTATATCGGGGGCGTTTTTTCCTGCATGGGCGCCTCCGTTTATCATGTTACCCAGGGGGTAGGGTATGCATGTTGCAAGGTTTCCGCCCAGGAACCTGTAGAGGGGCATGTTGTATGATGATGCCGCTGCCTTGGCAACTGCCATGGAAACAGCAACCACGGTGTTGCCGCCCAGGGATGACAGGTTTTCTGTGCCGTCGATCTCCTTAAGAACAAGGTCTATGTCCTGGAGGTCCTCCGCGTCCATCCCTATGAGTTCTGAGGAGATTATATCCTCAACCTCTGTTATTATCTCATCCACCCCACCTGATGGGAAGGCAACAACCTCCCTTGAACCTGTACTGGCACCGCTCGGGGCTGCCGCCCTTCCAAAGCCATTCCAGGTTACAACATCAACCTCAACCGTGGAGTTTCCTCTGCTATCAAGGATCTTCCTTACTCTAACATCTTCAATGATACTTTCCACAAAAACACCTCACAATAAACTCTATCCTGAAAAATAGTGGTTTATTAGAGTTTATTTATCTCTTCTAACGTCCAGTGGTATAACCTTCTTTTCAAGTTCCTTCCGGGCTATGTCAACAGGGTCCAGTGACTCCTCAATATCAACGAGGGGCCTTGCACCCATTGATATCTGAAGTGCCCTGGCACCTATCAGCCTTGCCCTTTCAAAACGTGTAAGTTTTTTTGACGCCATATTCTGCCTCCAAGGAAAAACAATAAATTGTTCCTGGATTAAAAGTTTGATGGGACCGCCGAGATTTGAACTCGGGTCTCCAGCGTTCCGGTGCTGACCATCCCCGTTCCAGTTGAAGAGCCATGGAAACTTCTTCAATGGCTGGGAGGATGGACCAAGCTACCCTACGGTCCCCTACCATGTCTCAACGTGTGAAATTAACATTCTCCTGCAACAGTACCTCTTAAGACCCAGGTCATCAAGGACCTTTCCAGGGTCTTCGCCATCAGCCACTCTCTCCTGATACTCATTGAAATAGGCTGATACAGGTTTTCCGCAGCTTAAACATCTTACTGGAATCATACTGAATCATTCTACTCTTTAGTTTGTAAATAAAAAATATATAAAGTTATCGATGGGTTTACCTGTAACTCTTCTGTCTCCTTGCACGGGCTCCCCGGCCACCGTACTTTTTGGGTTCTGAACGCCTTGGATCCCCTACAAGCATTGTCCTGTCATACTGTACGAACCTTTCCTTGAGGTCCATGTCACCTGTCCACTCGACAAGGCCCTTGGCGATGACCATCCTTGCAGCCTCTGCCTGACCAACAACTCCACCGCCAACGACCCTGACGTTTATGTCGACGTCACCGGCAGCTTCGCCTGCAAGTTTGAGTGGCTCCATGATCTTGAGCCTTGCAAGTTCAGGTGTGTAGAGTTCCACAGGGACCTTGTTGATCCTTACCCTGCCTTTACCTTCCCTGATGGTCCCCCTTGCAATGGCGGTTTTCCTCTTACCACTTGTATGAATAACCTTTTTCATGATTACACTTCCTAATGTCTAGAATTTTGCGCCCAGGAGCTTTGAGATCTCTCCGAGTTCCATTCCCTTCTTAACGTTACCTGCCTTTGCATCAGGTATCTCTGCAAGTTCTTCATCCTGGAATTCCCTGGGTACACCGACGTATGCCTTCAGACCCTTGAAGGCTTCTCTCCCCTTTGTTTTCCTGTAGGGTAGCATTCCCCTTACCGTTCTCCTGAATATGTCATCCGGTCGTCGGGGGTACTTGGGCCCCATCCTTCGGGGGTTGGATATGCTTGCCCTGTCGATCCTCTGTTTGTACTTCCTGTATGCCCATTCCTTTGAACCGGTTATTATGATCTTCTCTGCGTTTAAGACAACCACTTCCTCTCCCTCGAGGAGTTTCTGGCTGACCACGCTTGCCAGTCTTCCAAGGATATGTCCTTCTCCATTGATAATCATGAGCAACACCCTTATTCTATTATCTTTATGTTCTTTATGGCCTGGTTTTCCTCAACTACGCTTCCGAGGGTCAGGCACTCTCCACCGGCCCTTTCTATTTTATCCCTGGCTGCCTTTGAAAATGACAGGGCAACGACCTGGACACTGTGGTCAAGGCTTCCGCTGCCAAGAACCTTTCCAGGTACAAGTACTGTTTCATTTTCATCTGAGTGCCTGTTTATCTTTGACAGGTTGACTGCAGCCCTTCTGCGTGTAGGCCTCTCAAGCCTTCTGGCAACGTCCTTCCATATGGCTGCGCCTTCCTGGGACGACTTTTTCCTGAGATTACGTATGAGTTTTAGAAGATTGGGATTTGTTTTGGTAATCTGCCTTACCATAAGTTAGCCTCCTTCACAAAATGCTATAATATTCTCTGCCTTTTCCCTTAGGATATCGCATGCCTTTAAGAGAACATCCCTGGGGTCAACTGATCCGTCGGTCTCTATCCTGAATATGAACTTACCTTCCTCGTATCCCACATCTACTGCCCCTTTATCGCACGCCCTCAGACAGCTCTTACACATTGAACAGTTCTCAGTGTCAAGGACCGCTGGTTTACCATCTTCCTCTCCAAGAACTCCCCTTGGACATGCATCGACACATTCAAGGCATTCGTCACAGTTCTCCCTGAAAACTATCCTGGGGTAGTACTTGTATGCGCATGCAGTTGTTGGTTCCCATTTTGCATGTTCCCTTCCTGTTCCAAGCTGTGCGATTGCCTCAAGTTCAACCTCATCTTCATCTCCAAGTTTCACGAGGGGTATGTCCTTGAAGGCGGGTTTGACCGATGGTGTCTCCGGTGAGAGGTCCCCTGAGTAGACCACACCGGGCCCCTCCTTTTTGAGGGTCAGGGAGACGCTGCACTCCGGGCAGTACTCCTCACACTCACATTCCTCAGGCATGTTAAGAGTGTCCATGAGTTCCTGTTCGGCAGCGAGGGGTACGAGTCCAAGCCTGTGGGCAAGTACCTCGTCGAACATTTTGGCGTCGTTTTTGTACATGTTCACGTATTCAATTGCCAGCTTTGGGACCTCCATCATGCAGGTCCTTCTTATGGCATTTATGAATGGAACTGTGACGCCGGTTACCACAAAGACCATTTCGGTGTCAGTTTTTTCCTTAACAGCGATATCCATTTTAGACCCTTCTTCCCCTCTTACCTCCAGGTCTTCCTGTTCCATCGTGAGGTATGGGAGTTACATCCTCAATTTTACCTATCCTCATTCCAGCCCTTGCAAGGGCCCTTATAGCTGCTTGTGCACCGGGTCCGGGTGTCCTTGGACCGTTTCCGCCTGGTGCCCTGACCTTGATGTGTAGGCCAACTATGCCCTCCTCCTTTGCATCATCAGCTGCCCTTGTGGCGGCTTCCATTGCAGCGAAGGGTGATGATTCCTGACGGTCGGCCCTGACAACCTTACCACCTGACCACTGTGTGATGGTCTCTGCACCGGTTATATCTGTTATGGTGATTATGGTGTTGTTGAATGATGAGTAAATGTTTGCTATTCCCCATTTTTCCTTTTCAGCCATTTTATCTCTCCCTGAATTTATTCAGCGTCCTGGGCTGCTTCCATCTGTTTTTTCATTGGGGATGAGGGGTAGAATCCTATCTTATCCTCTTCTCCCCTTTTAACAAGGTAGCCTGGGGCGTCAAGTTTTTTTCCGTTCAGGGTTATGTGGCCATGGACAACCAGCTGCCTTGCCTCATTCACGGTCCTTGCAAGGCCCCTCTTGTGGACGATGGTCTGGAGTCTCCTTCTGAGCACATCTTCAACGGTGAGGTCCAGGACGTCTTCGAGTTTGGCTCCCTCATTGAGTATCCCTGCCCTTACAAGGTGGCCGAGGAGCTGCTCCCTTTCTGTCTTTGTGTGTTCGCCTGATAGACCAAGGAGGTACCTTGCGTCCCTCCTGTATCTCCTCACCATCGTCTCTGCCTTCCAGACTTCCTTCTTGTTTTTAAGGCCGTACTTTGATACAAGCCTGTTTTCTTCCTTTATCCTTTCAGCGTTCCATGGGTGAGGTGGAGTATCATATTTTTTTCTTGCTTTACGTGGATGTCCCATCTTAATCTCTCCTTATCTATCTCTTCTTCCTTCTTACACCGACAGATGAACCCTTCCTGAATGTGGATTTTGTCCTCTGTCCCCTGACAGGCAGGCCCAGTTCGTGCCTTCTTCCCTTGTAGCTCCTTGTTTTCCTCATCCTGTTAAGGTCCTCTCTGAGGCACATGTCAAGGTCTGACTCTATGAGGTGCTTGTCCTCACCGGTCTCATAATCGTTACGCCTGTTAACAATCCATGAGGGGATGTTGTACTTTGCAGGGTTCTTTATAGCCTCTTCAAGTCTTTCTATTTCCTCATCGGAAAGGTAACCTATTCTCTGGTTAAGATCGTATCCTGCTGACATGATTATTGCCCTTGAAAGAGCCTTACCAACACCCTTTACACTTGTAAGGGCATTTTCCATGGTCTTATTACCATCTATGTCCTTCCTGGCAATACGAACCATATGCTTGAATTCTTCTTCCATTCATTAACCTCCAGTAAGAGTGAATTCGCGGGACGGGGGTTCTGCGAATTCATAACATTTCATAAGAGTCGTAGGTGCAACCTCAGTTGCTTCAACCGACGCCGGGACTGGGATTTGAACCCAGGAGGAGCAGAGCTCCACAAGATTTCCAGTCTTGCGCCTTACCTGGCTAGGCTATCCCGGCATATGATGTATTCAGTTAAGTGTGTAATCTGACAGCTATTTAAGTATTGCTGATGGCATGTTTCAAGGGGATGTCTGCATCGATACCAGGGCTATCTCCACATACGGGGATAGGTGCCTGGTTTCATGAAGACTCTCCGGGTTTCAACGACGATGCCCTTCTCCGCCGCGATGATGTCCAGGGAGGACATTGTTGACTCTCCAACAGCCACCAGCTCCCCCTTGAGGGTCAGTACCGCAACTGTACCCCCCTTAACTATGCTGTCATCAAGGCCTGCTACGCCTCCTCGGGCAAGGTCTGCGCCGTGGCAGATGGCGTCGACCGCAGAGTCAAGGATAACCACCCTTGGCAGGTGACCTGCAGCCACCTCCATGGGCAGTATACATTCCCTCAGGAAGCTCTCGTCTCCATCCTCCACCCAGAACTGGTAGGCGTCCTTGAGGTCATGGAGTGTTACAATCCCCTCCTCGGTGAAGGGTCCGACCCGTGTACGTCGAAGTTCCGCCATATGGGCGCCCACACCCAGGCCTCGCCTATATCATGGCAGTACTTACGTACATAGGTCCCTGCCTCGCATGCAATCCTGAAGAGCACATCCTGACCATCCATCTCCAGGATGTCTGCACTGTAGACCGTCCTGACACGGAGCTCCCTTTTAACAGCGGATTTGAGGGGTGGTATCTGGAATATTTTTCCCTGGAACTCCCCGAACACTTCACGTACTCTGTCCTCATCCACCTTCCTGTGCAGTCTCATAAGGCAAACATATTCCTTGGGGGCCTCGAGGAGGAGCTGCATGACCCTTGTTGCCCTGTCTATACCCAGGGGTAGGACACCCGTAACCCCGGGGTCAAGGGTGCCTCCGTGGCCAACCTTCTCTGCATTGAGAATGTCCCGCACCCATGAATCCACCTGGTGGGATGTGGGGCCTGCGGGTTTGTCAAGGTTAATGACACCATGTGATATGTGTGTCTGGATATCCCTTTCATAGGGAGGACATCCATAGTCGGGGTCTGTCCGAGACTCCCTTAACTCGATGAAGTTTGCCATGAAAGATACCTGCAAAAATAAGAGGTGGGTTTATTCAAGGGATTCCAGTTCCTTCTTTATCTCCTCAACATCCTCTGATTTGATTTCAATCTTCTTTTCGGTGGGTTCAAGGTGGTTTATGTTGCACCTTCTGTTTTTAACGTTGACTCCCACCACTTCAACAAAGTTTTTGTCGATGATGTCGAGTATCACACATTTTTCACCGGCTTCTCTTCCTGCGGTTTTTATACATACTCTTCCTACTTCTATTGCTGCCATTAAATCACCTCAGTAACTTTTATTATGATCTCAGCCACCCTATCAGCGTCAAAATGGCTGGTGTTTATTACAATGTCATACACGTCAAGGTCATCCACATCGATTCCATGAATCTCCAGGTACCTCTGGGCTTCACTCTCCTCACGTATGCGGATCTCTTCCTTCACTGTTTCAATGTCCTTGGATTCCCTTACACTTATACGCTGCGCCCTGACATCAAAGGGGGCTATCAGAAGAACCTTGAGGTCCGCCCTGGTGAAGTGTGCCGAGAGCCTTCCCTCAAGGATGAGGTCCTCATTTTCATCTGCAAGTCTGGCCTGCCTGCGATCTATTTCAATATCGATTTCAGGGTTTTCCTCGGCTAGTTTACTGAATTCCAGGAGGTCCATGTTCTTCTCAGCAGCCATCTGCCTGAACACGTCCCCCGCAGAAACGCATGGAATTCCAAGCCTCTCAGAAAGTATCCTGGCAACGGTTGTTGTACCGGTGCCTGCCAGACCACCGATGGTTATGATCATCAGGACCTTGCCTCTCTCTTGAAGACTTTGCGGGCGCAGCTTGAACAGTAGTACCCGCCGTATGGCCTGTTGGGTCTCTTCTTGGATTTGGCGAGTTTCCTTATCTCGTAGGGTCTTCCCCTGGGAACACCATGTAGTGGTTTTCCACATCCGGCACAGACATGCTTTGATGGTTTTTTCCTTCGGTAATGGATAACCGTTCTTCCTCCAGGGGTTTTCTTGAAGATTCTCTTATATGATCTGGATCTGTATCTTAATTCTGGCATTTTTAATCTCTCCTTAGGATTTACATTCCTTTAAGTCCCATGAATTTTCTGAAGATCTGGGACATTGCAAAGGAGCATAATATGTACCATCCCAGCCAGCCGATGGCATAAGCCGGTGCGTTTGGTGGCATGCCATAGAACATGTGCCACAGTGGGACAAGGAGCACATAGTATGCCACCTGGGGCAGTATCACCAGGGTATTCACTATATGGGGCTCCTGCCCCATCCAGTAGAAGACAAGGATTATGGGAAGGAAGGTGACGATCATGGGTTTGAATGACATTGTCATCATTTCGCGCTGCTTATCCATAAACTCCATCTGTTTCTTCTGGATCTCCTCCAGCGCCTGGACGTCATTCTTCTTCCTTGCCTCCATCATTTCCTGCTGGAATTCCTGCATCTCAGCCTTCAGGGATTCCAGTCTCTCCTGATCCACCAGGAGTTTGTTGGCCAGTGTTATGACAAAGGCCACAATGGTGGATATCAGGAAAACCGTGAATATGGGGTTCTGGGGGTTCGGGTCCATTGCGATGAAGGGTCCGAATACAGCGTTCAGCGCCCCATATACAACCTCGAGTACCATCTTAGCTTCCTCGTAGATCTGTTACATCAGAACACTTTTCATCTCACCAACTGCAGACTCAAGCTGGTTGTTATGATTCTTAACTATCTTTACGGTCGCCCCGGTGAGGGTTGCATAGGCCATTGCAGCGGCCCTGTTCATCTGCTGATGGAGGTCTATCTCCTGAAGGGACTCCATGTCCCTGTTCCTTGTTTTATCACTTATTCTCCTTGTGAAGATTTCCTCTGCATCCGCCTCTATAAGTATGAACATGTCCGGTTCCAGTTCCTCAAGAACCCATACCGGAAGCCCTGGTAGAAAACCAGCAGGTGTCTTTATTGTGCAGTGTGTGTCAACGATTATATTATTTTCCCGTGACCTTTCTCTTATACTTTTCGCAGCAGCCCTCTGTATATCCTTCTGGATGTCGGGGGAGAGTGTCCTGATCTCATCCCTGTGTTCAACAAGCCCCTTCTCAATGACTATCTCCAGCATCACGTCCCCGTAATTCACGCTGATGTAATCCAGTTCTTCAAGTGTGTTTTCGAGGACCGTTGTGCTTCCTGAACCCGGTATGCCTGCAACTACAACAACCTTCATGGTACCACTCCCATTAATCATTATTCACTTATCAGTCGCCCAGGAAGCTTCTAAGTACTGGATGCATGTCCATGAGCTGTTCCTGGGCTATCTCCTCATAGAGCCTGTAAACTATACCCACGGTTAGAAGTACCCCTGTTCCTCCACCCAGGGCACCTGTGAGATCAGCCACAAATGCAAGAAGCCCCACGAAGGCCCCTCCAAGGATGGTTATTGCAGGTATGTAACGTTTGAGTATCCTTTCAAAGTGTCCCCTGCTGCTCCTGAAGCCAGGTATCTGCATACCCATCTGGTAGAGCTGTTTTGCAACATCCTTGGATCCTATATTACTTATCTCAACCCAGAGCCATGCGAACAATACGCAGAGCCCTATGAACACGACAGCATAGAATATAACCCTGAAGGGGTCGAGGATTATTGCATCGAAGGACCTTGGTGCCGTAAGCAGGTATGCGAGGCCATTTACTGGCTGCCCATTAACCACGGTTCCCAGTATGGGGTACCCCAGTTTCTGGAATACGTTCGCCATTAACTGGACGTTGAGTAGCAGGGCGCTTGTGAGGATAACCGGCATGTTACTTGCATACACGAACCTCAGGGGGTACTTACCAACAGCACCCCTTGTGAGCCTCTTACCCCCTCCCATAGTGATGGGTATCTCGACGCGCATACTCTCTGCATAGACAACCACAAGGAAGACTGCAATAAGTGCAACCACAGGGAGCACATAGTACTGGAGGTCAGGGGCCTGTCCTGTTGTCAGAAGATATATCAAACCAGGTATCCTACCTGCAGGCACTCCTGGCTGAACCGGTGAAGAAAGCGGGTTGAAGGCACCGACTATGATCTCCTGAGACACCCCCGCTGCGATGAAGAGTCCCACACCACTACCGAAGCCCCACTTGGACACCACCTCATCAAGGAATATTATGAGTATTCCTCCAATGGTGAGCTGTAGTATCAGGATCCAGGTGAATGCAGGGGCTGCCGGTGCAAGTGAACCCGTCACCACAAAGATCAGTGCCTCGAAGAAGGTGAAGACAATGGCAAGGAGTTTCTGCAGTCCCTGGAAAAAGGCCTTATCCTCATGTTTCGAAAGATCCAGTTTAAGGATATTACCACCAACCAGGAGCTGGAGGATAATGGATGCTGAAACGATGGGTCCTATACCAAGGGTCAGTATTGAACCGAAGTTCCCTGCAAGCACCGCCCTCAGCTGGGCGAACTGGTCAACAGCCCCTGGGCTCAGCCCGTAGAGTGGTATCTGGGCCAGGAAGAAGTAGAGGATGAGTATTACTCCTGTCCATTTGAGTTTCTCCCTGAAGGGAACCCTGTAGCCCGGTGACTTGACCTGTGGTATTAATGAGAATATGGGGTCAAATTTTTCCTTCAACTGCTTCACTCCCTGCCTGAATCAGAGTTATTCTATGATTTCAGCCATTCCTCCGGCTTCCTCTATCTTCTCAGCAGCACTCTCTGAGAACTCGTATGCCTTCACATGCACAGGTCTTGTGAGCCTGCCGCTTCCAAGGATCTTTTCAAAGCCGAGCTCTGTAACGTCTATGACGATCATGCCGTTTTCTTCAACTGCAACGCCACTTTCAAGGAGTTCAGGTATCTTCTCATCAAGGTAAGCAAGGTTCACTGTTTCAGGTCTCTTTATGAGTTTCTGAGGCCTCTTGAACCCGTATTTTCCAAAGTGTTTGGGGTCGTACTTGACTATCCAGGACCAGTGGTGCTTGTGTCCGCCCGCCTGTCCTCTACCACCGCGGTGACCTGCTCCCCTTCTCTTCTTGGAGCATCCTCCGCCAACGGTTCGTGAACCCCTCATCCTTGTGATCTTTCGTCTTTTTCTGATCATCGGTAATTCCTCCGGATTAGATCATCCTTTTTAAAAGGTTGTTTATCTCTTCACCACGGTAACCCAGACTTCCACCCTCATTGAAGGCCTTCTTTATTGCTTCATAACCCTTCCTTGGGGGGTGCAGTCTGAATACAGGCTTTATACCTGCGTCTTCCAGTTTAACATCGCCCTGGAAGACTGCTTCCGCGAATTCCTCCACGGAATCGTAGTCTGTCTTTTCCTTTATGTAGTCGTCGGTTATTTTATCTCCGCCGATGATTCTTCCCCTTTTCATTATCATTGCCTTGAGGGTTTCCTGGTCGATTTCACCCCATGTTATGTAGTCCTTGGCCTTCTGGAGCATGCCAAGGTAGCTGGGTGTTTCCTCAACCAAGACGGCGTGGTTGATCCTGTTGAGCCTTAACATTTCCATGGTATCAGCTATGTCCCTTCGGACGCCTGCTGATCCCCTTACCCTTACTACTGCGAACATCTGCCATCACCTTCAGGTACTGCAAACACCAAGGTTTTTAAGGTCCTTTTCGCTTGCCTTTACTTTACTCAGCTGTTTAAGGGCGTCGAAGGTTGCCCTGGCAAAGTTAACCGTTGTCTGTGTCTGTCCACGGGTGTGTGACCATACATCGTCTATGCCTGCAAGCCTCATTATGGTTTTGCCCACGTCACCGATGGCCAGTCCAACACCACCGGGTGCCGGTATGAGGGTTACGCGGACGCTTCCGCTCTTACCTGAGACCTTGAAGGGTACCGTGTGTTCTCTTCCGCAGACACAGCCCCAGTCACCGCAGCCCCTCCTTACCTTTATTATATTGAATTTTGCATCGTCAACTGCCTTTCTGATTGCAGGTCCGACCTCTCTTGCCTTACCCTGGCCAAGTCCAACGTATCCGTCCTTGTTACCCACTGCAACTATGACCCTGAAGTTAACCTTCCTTCCTGATTTGTGCATCCTCTGGACAAGGTTAACATCAATCACTTCCTCTTCAAGGTCAGGAAGCAGGGCGTCAATTATTTCGAGTTCCATTATAGGGTGTCCCTCTTCAAAGATCTCATCGATGCTCGTTATGACACCCTCCTTGACAAGGCGTCCCAGGTTGGTCCTTGGCTCCCATTCCTCCATGTTGAAGTTCATAATCATACCTCTTCATCTATCCTTTTTTTGATTTCATCAAAGTGTTCTGGAAGGTCCACAGGGGAAAGACCCCTCTCAAGGTACCTTGAAAACCTCTTCTGCATCTCTTCATCATCAAGGGATTCCGCGTATTCCTTTATGTGTTCGCCCCTGATCCTGGATTCGTCAGGAAGTATTGCCTCTCCATGCGGCACGTTGAGTCCTGCGTCAACAGCTCCCTTGAGTGCAGCGAATACCTTTGAACCCCTTATGGCAGGTCTCATGCCTATGTCAAGCACAGCCTCTGTTATGCCTGCCTTCAGGGCTCTTTTACCGCACAGGTATCCTGTGAGGTATGCTGCTGCTGTGTTGGCTGTTGCTCCCTTCCATCCCATCTTCTGGAGCTGCTTTGAGTGGGCTGAAACAAGTGTTTCATCGCCCTCCATACCAACATTGATGATCTGTGCAATGACATGATATGTGGTTATCCTGACAACAAGCCTGGGCTTGCCTGTTTCTATCATCTTGTAACGGGCCCGGTAATCAGTTTTACCTTCCCTTCGTCTTCTGAATGCCATCTTATATCTTGGTCCATGTGCCAATCAAATCCCTCCTACCTCAGCATGTCATGGTCCCGGGCGTAGGTTTTCATGTAAGATTTGCTCTTAAATGCTCCACCCTTCGCCATCTTGTAGAGTTTACGGTAGGTGCTCCTGTTTATTTCACGGTTGTCCCTCATCTCCTTGAGGTCCTTCCTCAGGGCCCTTATGGTTGTCATCCATTCCTCTTTTTTAGGCCTTCTTGCGCCCTTGGCACCCTTTATGCTGCCCGGTCCTTTTCTTCTACCTTTCTTTTTCTGCTGGGCTATCTTCTTGGATCTGTAACTGCTTATACCCTTTTTTAGTTTAGCCCTTATAGCTCCGTCTTTTATTAGCTGCTTGACACCATCCCTTGTTATGGCCCCTGAAACCTCATCGATCCTTTCAGGGTCTATCCATATCCTGTTAACCCCTACTTTGAGTATGTCTGCAGCTAATCTTTTCTGAGTAGTAAGATTCATTCAAGAAACCTCCTTGTATTCAGCATTTTGCTGATAAACCTGAAAAAATTCAGGTTTCCCCTTAAATTTTTTTAGCCTGGTCTGTGAACCCTTTGACCAGATTATGGGTTGAGTACATTGATGCCGAGTTCCCTTGCCTTTTCAAGCATCAGGGTCTTTTTTCTGGCCCCTACTGTTGAGGCTATCCTCGCTGCCTGTTTCTCAGGTTCCAGTGCCTCAAGTTCGCTGAGGCTGGATATCAGGACATCCTCATACCCTGATGGATGGAGACCCCTGCCTGCCCGGGGTTTTCTGTAGCCTATTGCAGGCATTGCTGGTTTTCCCTTTTCGTATCTCCTCATTTTGCTTGTTCTTCCCCTGGGCCTCCTCCATTTTTCCCCTAGTTTTTTGTATCGGGCGTATTCCTGTCTTTTAAATTTTTTCTTCATTGAATCACCATCCCTATTCCTTGCTCACAAGGTATATGCCGTCCTGGAATACCCTTGGGTCCCTTCCCTTAATCCTTGTGGCCTGTTCGATGTTTGCCATTGTCTGACCAACGTCTTCCTTGTTGATGCCGCTTACTTCAACCTCATCTCCCTTGACCTGGACCTTTGTATCTCCAACTATCCTGGCCCTTCTTGGGTGGCGCTCACCAAGGAAGTTTTCTATTACAACACTATCCCCTGCCACCTTCACGCTCATCGGGAAGTGGGCGTAGACTATCTTCATACGGTAGGTGAAGCCCTCGGTAACACCCTTTATCATGTTGTTTATGTGGGCCTTCACCGTTCCCACCATTGCCTTGTCCTTCTTCTTTGGGAAGTTAACTTCAAGGACAATCTTATCGTCTTCCATTGACATTGAAATCTCTGAATGGTTGAATTTTCGGGAAAGTTCACCCATGGGTCCCTTAACACGGACTTCACCATCAATGGTGACGTCTACATCCTCAGGGATAGGGATTTCCTCCCGAATTAGAGCTGCTAGAACCATGTTTATCACCTAGTAGACGTATGCCAGCAGTCTGCCGCCGATGCCCCTGTCCTTTGCTTCCTTGTGGGTCATTATACCCTCAGGGGTTGATACTATTATTATACCGAAGTTCTTGGCTGGCAAGTACCTTTTTTCAAATTTCTCAAATTCGTCCTTTTTAACAGCGTGCCTGGGCTTTATAACTCCGCACTGGTTTATGTTTCCTTCCAGTTCAACGATGAATTTCCCTGCTCTGCCATCATCAACGTATTCGAATTCCCCGATGTAGCCTTCCTTCTGCATTGTCCTTAACACACGCCCTATCAGCTTTGAGGCAGGGGTTATCCTGCACCTGACGTTACCCCTTATCTCATTGTTCCTTATGTTTGTCAGGGCGTTTGCAAGAGGATCCATAAGAGTCACGGTAAACACCTCTGATTAGTTATACTTTTTAAATCCGATCTTCGGGGCAAGTTCCCTGAAGCACTGCCTGCACAGCATTAACCCGTATCTTCTGACCAGGGCAGAGTGGTCCCCGCATCTTGAGCATTTCCTTGATGCCTTTCCATATTTCCTTGGCAATACAATCACCTTCAAACTATTTTAACCTGGAATCTGTTCTTCATGAATTCCATTGCCTCTTCACGGCTGACCCTGTGCTTTTCAGGAACCTTCCTGCGCTGTATTCGTCTCCTCTTTATCCTGTGACCTGGTTTTTCAAATGTCACAGAGAGGTTCATACCGAATATCCCTATTTCCGGGTCGTACTTCATCCCAGGTATGTCAATGTGTTCATCAATTCCCATTGAAACATTACCGTACTCATCAAACTGTCTGGCCTTTAACTTGTTCCCTATTCCTTCAAGGAACATTTTAAGTATCCTTTCGGCCTTTTCACCACGGAGAGTGACCTTACATGCAATGGGCTGTTTCTTCCTTATACCGAACTCGGGGTTTGTGACCTTTGAGTGTGTCCTCACGGGTTTCTGGCCTGTCATCTCCTCGAGGAGTCTCTCAGCCCTTGCAAGCCTTTCACCCCCTTCACCTACACCTATGTTGAGGGTGACCTTGAATATCCTTACTTCCTCCATCGGGTTCATCTATTTCCCTCCTGGAAGTGAAATCACTGATTCATCCCTTCCGATGACAAAGACGTAATCCTTGAGTGTTAGGAATGTCTTCTTATCAGCTGTCTCAATAACGGTGGTATTTGGCATGGATGACCTTGTTATGTTTATCTTCTTGATCCTGCCGATCTCACCTGTGTGCCTACCGCCTGTAACAAGTCCTAGGCTGCCCTTCTCGAAGGGTATCCTTTCAAGGATCTCCTGGTCAGGTATGGATAGTTTAACAACATCTCCAACCCTGAATTCATTCTCTGAAAGGCAGTTTCGACCGTCGTGCATGTTCAGCTGTGTCCTACCACCCTTGAGGGTTGTCTTGTTGATTATCTTGCACAGTTTAAAGGAAGCCTTCTCCTCGTCGATCTCATGGAGAACCAGCCTTCCCCTCTCATCAGGCAGGACCCTGTACATTCCACCTGTTTTAGGTATGGTCACAACGTCCATGAACCCGACCGGGAACTTGTAGTTCTTCCTTGGCCTTCCATCCACCAGGATCTCACCGCTGTTTATGATCTTCCTTGCTTCCCTGGCATTGTCTGCAATTCCAAGAATATCCCTTACAATCACAAGGAGGGGCAGTGAGCTTTCAATGGCGTGGGGCCCGGGTGATGGTTTAACCGTCCATTTGTACTCCTTGGGATGAATGGGCCAGTGACTTGGTGCTTTGAAACGTTTAAGATGTTTTCGTGATGCCATTATTGCCATTTTTTATCCCTTCCGTTCTAAGATTTGAATCCTCTTTTCATCATCAAGGTTAAGATCCACTATCCTCAGGTTTGAGGGGTGTATCGGAAAGTAAACTGATGTCCCGTCAACCTTCTGGATTGTTGCTCCCTCAACATAAACCCTGTATCTCTTGAGATCCACCTTTTCCACTTTGCCTTCGTGTCCCTTGAAGTCGCCGCGGAGGACTTCAACCTTGTCCCCCTTCCTCAGTGGCAGGGACCTTCTACCGTATTCTTCCCTCAGTTCCCTGCTGAGGTTAGCGCTCATCATCTTGCGGCGAGCATGTAACGGTGCTTCATAAATATATTTCCTCTGTTTTCTGGGCTGTTTTGACATTATATCACCCTTACACTATTATGCTGGCTGCGCTTCCCACACTGGGCCACCTGTCTGCTGCCTCCTTTGCAACAGGACCCCTTATCTCTGAACCCTTAAGGACACCCTCAGGGCTCACTATAACTGCAGCGTTGTCCTCGAATTTCACCCTTAAACCATCAGGTCTCCTGTATTCCTTTTTCTGTCTTACGACAACAGCGTTGAGGACTTCTCTCCTCATGTCAACCGTTCCCTTCTTTACAGAGACCACAACCATGTCACCTACACCGGCTGCTGCCAGTCTTCTGCGGACACCCTTGTATCCCCTGACAGATATTATCTCAACTTCCCTTGCACCGGTGTTGTCAACGCACTGAAGTCTGGCGCCTACAGGTAATGCACGGGTAACCTTGGATGTAATTGCCTTCATTTCAGTCTTCCCCCTTAACCTCAACAACCACAAAGTTCTTTGTCTTGCTCAGGGGTCTGCACTCAGCAATCTTTACTGTGTCCCCCAGGTTAACCTCTATACAGTCAGGTTTGTGGGCTTTAATCTTGGATTTTCTCTTTTCGTATCTCTCATATTTGCGTATAAATTTGTAGAAACTCCTTTCAACCGTAACTGTCCTTTCTGCCTTGTCACTGACTACAGTTCCTTCCAGTATCTGACCCCTCAGAGGGAGGTCCCCATGGAAAGGACAGTTAGGATCACTACATTTAGATTTAGGTTCTGGAACATCAATGCCAACCATCATATCACCACTATGGTTTTCTAAATTTCTTCTTTATTCTCTCCTCAGGACGAGCCACCAGAGCTCTACCATCAATTTCAACCACTTCACCCTGCGGTGTTATGAAATGGAAGATGGCTATTTTCTTTGGAACCGTTATTTCCCTGCCATCCCCCATCTCAATTCTAAGGGTATTCCTGGTTTCATCCACGACTCTTCCAGATATCCCCTGAATGTCCCTGTGAACACTTCTGGCTACCGTAACAGAAAGGCCAATAAGTTCATGTCTGAAAATATTCCGGGGGGTTATCAAAGGGGACCCCCTACCTTATCTCGATTGTATCTGATGAAAAGCCCATTTCAGCAAGAACTTCCTTGACCTTCTTCTTATGGTCCCCCTGAAGTTCTATCTGGCCCTTCTTGGCGGTGCCGCCACAGGCACATTTTGCCTTGAGTATCTTTGTAAGTTCCCTTATGTCTATATCGTGTTCGTCGATGCCCTCGATGATGGTCATCAATTTACCGAATCTTCGTCTTACTGTGTAAACCTTCAGTGTCTGAACTTCGCGTGCTATTTCCTCGCATACGCAAAGTTCTTCCGGAAGACCGCATACATCGCAGATTTTCATTTATTTCTCCTTCTATTTTTCATTCATGATGGTGAGAACACGGGCTATTGTTCTTCGGATTTCCCTCATCTTGCCGGGGTTCTCATGAACACCGGCGGCGGCGCTCTTGGAAATGTATCGGGCGTATTCTGCTTTGAGTTCATCCAGTTTCTTCTGGATTTCCTCCCTTTCCATTTCCCTTATCTCTTCGCTCCTAAGTATTGCCATTTCAATCCCTTTCTATTATCATTGATATGAATCTGCAGATATATATTATTTTTCAGATTCTTCACCATCTTCGTCCTGTGTCTCTGCTTCCTCTTCGGCCTCAAGTTCCTCTTCAAGTTCCTCAATGTCCTCAAGCTCTTCAAGTTCCTCGATATCCTCAAGCTCATAGACCTCTTCAAGGTCCTGGATCTCATCCACAGGTTCCTCTGAAGGAGCTTCCTGAACCTTTGGGGCTTCTATGTCCACCTTGTCTGGAAGAACAACATCTGGAGGCATTATGCGTACGTATACTCCAAGAACTCCTGGTTTAAGCTGCACAGTGGCGAATCCTTCCCTTACATGCTTTGTTGATGGTTCACCGCATTTCTTTATGTATCCATCAGTGAACTTTGCTGTTGCTGAACGGGCGCCCCTTATCTTACCTGAAATGGTCACTTCAACTCCCTGGGCGCCTGCGGCCATTATCCTCCTCATTGTGGTGTAGGCAACCCTCCTGAAGTGCATTCCCCTCTGGAGCATGGCTGCTATCTTGTGGGCCATTATCTTGGGGTTGAGTTCAGGGACATCAACCTCCTTGACCTCAACCTGGGGGTTTTCGAGGTCGAACTTGTTTTTGAGTTTCTGGGTTATGGTCCTCACTGTCTTACCTCCACGACCTATGACCATACCAGGCCTTTCAGCGTAGACCACGACCATGGTACCCATGGGTGTGACCTGGACGTCCATGCCACCGTAGCCGGCCCTTTCAAGCTCCTTTTCCAGGAATTCATCTATCCTTGTTCTTCTGAGACCCTCGACGACAAAATCCTTTTCTATCAAAATCTACGCCTCCCCCAGAACTATCTGAACGTGTGTTGTTGGTGTGTTGAATGGTGTTGCTCTTCCAAAGGCCCTCGGTATCCAGCCCCTTATCACAGGTCCTCTGTGGCTGGATATGTGGATTATCCTTAGCTTCTCTGTGTCAAGTCCCTTGTACTCTGCATTTGCCTCGGCATTTTCCAGGACCTTCAGTATATGGGTCGCTGCCTTTACAGGGTAGCGGCCGCTGGCCCATCCTGTAAGGCCCCTCCTGTGGCCCACCTTCCGGTTGTATCTCTTGAATGCCACCGGTCGCTCCATGTTGATGACCTCTTCAAGGTACTTCCTTGCCTTCTCCACTTCCATTCCTCTGATCTCCCTGCAGATCTCCACTGCGTGCTTTGGTGAAATTTTAAGCTGAGTTGCTGACGCCCTGGCTGTTCTGGACTTATCTTCATCTTTATAAGCGTATTTAACCTTAGCCATTGTCTAGTCTCCTTATTTAAGAGGCACGAACATTGATGATCTGGTAGCTCCCATACCGGGATCTCCGTGCTCAACCTTCTTCCTTGTGGGTGCGAATTCGCCGAAGTAACAGCCGATCATTTCAGGCTGGATTGTGACCTCAACGAATTCATTGCCGTTGTGGATTCCAAAGGTCATGCCAACCATTTCAGGCAACACTATCATGTCCCTGCAGTGTGTCCTGATTACAGGGGGTCTTCCCTCGGTTTTTCCTTCCTTCTTTATTTTCCTTATCTTCTCGAGTACCTTCTTCTGCCTTGGCAGGAATCCCCTTTTAAGGGACCTTCTCTGCCTTGATGGGAACAATTTTATAACATCGTCAAGTGGCATCTCCTGCAGTTCTTCCAGGGTGTAGCCACGATACCTGAATTCTTTACGTGCCAATAGGTCACCTCCTATTTATCTCCTTTTCCCTGTTCTTCTGGCAGCTATTGAACCAACCTTTCTTCCTGGAGGAGCATGCCTTGAAACAGTTGTTGGCCTTCCTGGGTGCTGTCTGTTTCCACCACCATGAGGATGGTCGACTGCGTTCATTGCAACACCCCTGACCCTGACAGACTTCTTACCCTTTGCCCTGAGGGCATGGTACTTCTTACCGGCCTTCAGGAATGGTTTCTCCCTTCGTCCTCCTCCAGCAACAACACCAACGGTGGCCCTGCACTGGGGGTTCAGTGCCTTGAGTTCACCTGATGGGAGTTCAATCACTGCCTTGTCAGCATCATGGGTGATTAGAGAAGCATATGTACCTGAGGACCTCACAAGTTTTCCTCCGTCCCCTGGCCTGTTCTCAATATTGTATATGGGTGTCCCCTCAGGGATCTGGCTGAGTGGAAGTGAGTTCCCGGGTTTTACCTTTGCCCCGGCACCGCATTCAACTTCATCCTTGAGTACAAGTCCTTCAGGGGCAAGTATAAGGTTCTTCTCACCATTCTCAAATTTAACAAGGGCTACAGGGGCTGTTCGGCCCGGGTCGTGCATTATGTCAACAACACTCCCCTTAAGGCTTCCCTCACTCTCAAGGGAGTCGTAGGCCCTGTATTTTATTTTCCCCTTGAAACGGTGGGATGCGCTTCTGTAAGTAGGAGTCCCCCTTCCTCTCCTCTGTGATATTAATCTTTTTCCCATTCAAATATCCTCCAGATAGTTTTTAGAATACTCCCAGTTTAACGGCTATGTCCTCTGCACTGTGTTCCTTTGCCAGTTTTATGTAGGCGAGTTTATGGCCCTTGGGGGTTACCTGTGTGTTAACCCTCTCAACCTTAACCGCGAAGAGTTCCTCAAAGGCCCTTCTTATGTCCTTCTTTGTGCTTTTCCTCATAACCACGAATGCCAGTTCATTGTTCTGATCTATAAGGTTCATGCTCTTTTCTGTGACATGTGGTTTTACAATAACAGCATATGGATCCATATTTACACCCGTAATCTAATTTTTTACTGGAACAGTCCCTCAAGTTTTTCTATCGCTGATCTTGTAAAGATGGTGAGCCTTCCAGGGTGGGTTCCGGGGGCAAGGAGTTCTGCATTGAGGTTTTCAACCGTTACAACATCGACGCCGGGGTGGTTTCTTGCACCGAGTGCTATACCCCTATCCTCACCGACCACTATGAGGGGTCCTTTTGGTGACCTGTATTTCCTTCCCCTCATCTTTCCCTTACCTGCGCGGATCTTTTTACCTTCCTTTGCCTTTACTATGTCATCCATGATGCCCAGCTTCCTGAAGACTTCCCTTGTATCAGCTGTCCTTTTAATCTTTGAGAGTTCATCGTTAACCACCAGGGGGACCTGGGGCAGGTTCTCTATCCTGTGACCCCTTGCCTCAACAAGGTCCCTTCGTGCTGTTGCGGCTATTGCTGATCTTATGGCCAGTCTCCTTTCCTTCCTGTTTATCCTTTCATGGTAGTTCTTCTGTGGTCTTGGTGGATGGGCCCTTCTACCTCCAACGGCCTGCGGGACGAACGCTGCCCTTGAACCGTTCTTTATACGTGGAACCATGGCAACACCGCGTCCGGCACCGTAGGACTTTGCTGAAGTCCTTTTACCTGCCATCGGGTCAGGTCCCCAGGGCTGTACCCTTGCTGTCTGTGCCGAGATAACAGCCCTCTTTATCACGTCTGGTCTGAACTCTTCATTGAATATTTCAGGAAGTTCCATTTCGTCTATGGCTTCACCTTCCAGGGAATAAACCTTGATCTTCATTTTAAACCACTCTTATACTCCTTGTTTTGATGCTGTGCTGATGTAGTTGATCTGGGGTGCCTCCTCCTGTTTACCGGCAGCCCTTATTGCCTTCCTGAGTACCACAAGCCTCTTGGTCGGGCCCGGTACTGACCCCTTAACCATAATATAATCGTTCTTCACAAGACCGTACCTTACAAAGCCTCCCTTCGGGTTTACATGGTCTGCTTCTTCAGCATCTCCTATCTTGAGTATCTGTTTGTTGTACTCTGTCCTTCTGTGGTAACCCATCTGACCGGCCTGGGGGACGGTCCACATTGTCCTTGATGGTGTCCATGGACTCAATGAACCTATGTGTCTTCCCTTACTGCTCCTTGCAGCCTTACCGTACTGTATCCTTATACCCCATCTCTTAACAGGGCCCTGGAATCCTTTACCCTTTGTGACTGCTATTGCATCAACAAAGGCTCCCTCTGTGAATATCTCTGATGCCCTGATGTCCTTTCCAAGGACTTCGAGGGCGTATTCAAATTTCTCTTCAGGTGTCTTTCCTCCGAGACCGCATTCGAATACTTCGGGTTTCTTTTTAGGCACGCTTGCAAGCCTGGGGTTTGTGTGAACTATAACCCTTACGTCTGCCACGTGTTCCATGTTTGACCTTATCTTCTCAATTGCAGCTTCCTGGTCATAGTCCTCTGCAGGCGGGGTGAGTTTCCTCCTGAGATCATCCTTGGTACTCTTTGCAAGGACTTCCCCGAGGGTTTTAAGTCCTCTGCTTGTCTTTTCATAGGCCCTTACAGCCATGACGGTAAGTGGCGGTACCTCAAGGATGGTTACAGGTGTGGAGACTTCCATTCCCTCTGTGGGGGAATTCTTTCTGTTGTCAATCATCATGACATGGGTCATCCCTGCCTTGTAGCCTGCCAGGGCAAGCAATCCCGGCTCATCCACACTGGGCCATGACTTGACCCTAGGGGTTTCCCTTGCCGCCCTTTTTCTTGGACTGAATGCAACTGATCCTTTTCTTGGTTGATGATGTCTAGCCATAACTTTACCTCCTTACATCATTTCCTATGGGTTCATCAATCTGAGTTAGCATGTTAAATATTGAAAGAGTAGCCATAACGGCCTCTTCAGTCCTTACAGTCTCCGTGCACTGTCCTGGAATGGTGTTGACATTTATGTCTGCCCTGACCTCTGGTAATCCCCTGTAAGGACCGCCAAACAGGATGGTCACTTTCCGCGCCCCATCCATCTTTGACTTTACTTCATTAAGAATAGAAGTAATGGGCGAAGCATACCTGGATGTTGCGATCACAACATCCGCGTCTACTGTTTTAAGGCTTTTTGCGATATCCCTGCGGGTATCCAGTACCTCATATCCCCAGTAGGTGTCCTCTGGTTCATCTGGCTCTATCTGTATTTCCTTACCCATCCTGGTGATCCGGAAACTCATTACCCTGTTTACGCTGAGTTTTTCTCTGCACAGTGCAAGTTTATCTGCGCCGATATCCACAAGAGTTCCTTTTTTTACCCTTTTAACTGTGAGACCCTGTCTGTACTCTCCCGTAACCGGCTTTCCAGTTGGGTGATGAGGAGTTCTCAGAGGTGGGAGTATCCCCACATGTTTCAACTCCTTCATTATCGGGAAAACCTTCCTTCGAAGGTATTGAGGTGTATCCATATAAGATAGGATATCCCTAATAAACCTTGCCTCTCCATCTGCACCATCGCGATAGATCACAATGCGCTTAACCCCGAATATTGAAGCGGCCCTTGCAATAAGACCCACCTTGTAGGTCTTAATTTTAAGATCCTTTGTTTCCGCTGTCAGTGAATCCGGGATGAATATGGACAAATCTAATTCATTCATTTATTAATCTTTGTCCCGATCTTTTATAAATATTTTCATAATGCAGACTGGGCAAGTAAAGCCACAGACCACATCATATACTCCTGTATACAATGCGAGCGGATTCACCGCAAATTTGCAATAGGTACTAAAAATTGTACGGTGGGGGTATTTAAAGTTTCCGTTATCATGTCACATGCGGATGGAAGGGAGCAGACATCTCCACGGCAGGGAACCATCCGTGACCGTAGAGGGTTCATGGTGTGTAAAGAGGGAGTTATGGAATCATATAGGATGATATGGTTTATCCACATTTTCTAGGAGTTATGGAATCATATACGATGATATGGTCCAAATAAGAGGGAAGCCCCCATGATGATCTAATATCTTATGAAATCATATACTCTCAATCCTGAGAACAACCACATTAACAGTGGAAACTTCCTCCCTGTGGAAGCTGTAGGTCCTCGGTATCGGGAACCTGAGGGGCATCCTGTGGGTGACCCTGCCTCCAAGCTTCTCATAGTATCGGCATACAAAGTCCTCTGCCCCTGCCATGTGAAATGAGTATATCACCCTGCCAAGGGACAGCGCAGTCTCCATGAAGACCCTGTCAGCACCCCTCTCAGCCCTCTCCTGGGAACCGAAGGGAGGGTTCTGAATTACGGTATCTGCCGGTTCAATGCCCGGGATGTCCTGGCCCATAGACCGGATGTCCGCAGCGATGAAGGTCATGTTCTCAAGTCCAAGATCATCTGCCATTGCCCGGGCCACTTTCAGGGCCTCCTCATCAATATCAACACAGTAAACATGTTCTGCACCCAGAAGGGCCGCTCCGATCCCCAGCATCCCTGTACCGCAGCCAAGGTCAATCAGGCGCCTCTTCTCAATATCCCCCATGCTCCTTGCCGACCACAGAACCTCAGCGGCGATGGGGGCTGGAGTCAGGTACTGTTCAAGTTCAGGATCGGGTCCAGGATGTGGGGGGATTTTTTCAAGAAGCATCTCAAGGTGTCTTTTCCTCTTTATCATACAGTCACCATCTCCAATAAGACCATATCATACAACAAAGCAGATCAACCCCCTCCAGGCATAGAACCCCCGTATATATAATATAATAACTGGCTTTACAGTTAAAAAGAGGTAGCTCCATATATACTTGTATGATATCCAACTACAGGATGCGGTCACATGTTCAGTAAAATCCTTGTTGCAAACCGTGGTGAGATAGCGATAAGAGTTATGCGTGCATGCAGAGAGCTGGGAGTCAAGAGTGTGGCGGTCTACTCAGAGGCAGATAAGAACGCCCTCTTCACCAGATATGCTGATGAGGCCTATGAAATAGGAAAACCCGCCCCCTCCCAGAGTTACCTCCGTGTGGACAGGATCATTGAGGTTGCTGAAAAAAGCGGTGCAGAGGCAATACACCCCGGTTACGGTTTCCTTGCAGAGAACCCCTCCCTGGGTGAGGAATGTGAAAAACATGGCATCAAACTCATAGGGCCAAGGAGTTCAGTTATAGAGGCCATGGGTGATAAGATAACCTCAAAGAAGCTCATGGAAAAGGCCGGGGTTCCGGTGATCCCCGGGACAGAGAAGGGTGTTGACAGCCCCGACGATGCTGCCAGGATAGCTGATTCCATCGGCTACCCGGTCATCATAAAGGCCTCTGCCGGTGGAGGGGGTATAGGTATGAGGGCCGTCTATGAGGAGGACGAACTTGTAAGGGCCTTTAAGTCCACAAGATCAGTTGCTGAATCCGCCTTCGGAGACCCCACCATCTACATAGAAAAGTACCTTGAAAAACCAAGGCACATCGAATTCCAGGTAATGGCAGATGAATCAGGTAAAGTTATACACCTGGCGGACAGGGAGTGCTCAATACAGAGGAGGCACCAGAAACTCATAGAGGAGGCACCATCACCCATCATGACCCCTGAACTGAGGGAGAGGATGGGTTCAGCAGCTGTCAGGGCAGCTGAATACATCGGGTATGAGAATGCTGGAACCGTTGAGTTCCTCTACTCAAAGGGGGACTTCTATTTCCTGGAGATGAACACAAGGATACAGGTGGAGCACCCCATAACCGAGGTGATAACCGGTGTTGATCTTGTTAAGGAACAGATAAAGGTTGCTGCCGGTGGGGAGCTGGAGTTCTCACAGGAGGATGTGAGTATAAGGGGCCATGCCATTGAATGCAGGATAAACGCAGAGAACCCCCTTGCAGACTTCGCCCCGAATCCTGGTAAGATCACGGGTTACAGGTCCCCCGGGGGTATAGGTGTCAGGGTTGACAGTGGGGTTTACATGAACTATGAGATACCCCCATTCTATGACTCCATGATATCAAAACTCATAGTCTGGGGCATGACCCGTGATGAGGCAATAAACAGGATGAAAAGGGCCCTCAGCGAGTACATAATCCTGGGGGTTAAGACAACCATACCATTCCATAAGGCGATAATGAGGAATGAAGCCTTCAGAAGGGGGGAACTCCACACCCACTTCGTCGATGAGCACCGGAGAGGAATAGACGCTGAGATGGAAAAAATCGTTAAGGAGGATCAGGAGATGGTTGAACGCCTCCAGTCAACATTCCTGCCATCAAAGAAGGTGGCTGCCATATCCGCAGCCATAGGAACATACATGCATGCCCGGAGGGGGTGATGTTATGGGAGATTATGATCCATGCAGCGTTAAGGCAAAAACGAGTTACATAGGTCATAGAATTGAATGCTTTGATGAGGTTGACTCCACAAACAACGTGGCGAAGCGCCTGGCTGAGGAGGGTGCCTCTGAGGGCACGGTTGTAATTGCAAAGACCCAGTCCCGTGGTCGTGGCAGGAGGGGGAAACCCTGGATATCACCAGAGGGCGGTATCTGGATGTCAATCATCCTGAGGCCTGAGGTACATCCATCAAGGGCCCTCCTCCTCACCCTTGTAACCGGAGTTGCAGTTGCAAGGACCCTGCAGGATGAATGTGGCCTTGAAGTTGGTATAAAATGGCCCAATGACATCCTTATAGGGGACAAAAAGGTCTGCGGAATACTTACAGAGGCCCATGTCCGTTTCAACACCCTGGAATATGTTGTTGTGGGCATCGGTATAGATACCAATGTGGATGTGAAGGCATTCCCTGATGACCTCAGGGAAGGGGCGACTTCACTTAAAAATGAGCTCAAAAGGGACATAGAATCCGGTGCATTGATAGAAAAGTTCCTTGAAAACTTTGAGGATGTCTATAACTCATTTAAAGATGGTGAAATTGATGAGATTCTATCCGAATGGAGGAAACTGTCCAAAACCATCGGCAGTAGAGTTGAAATAAGAAAACAGCTCGGTGAGATTGTATATGGTGAGGCTGTTGGTATAAACAGTGAGGGGGCCCTTATCCTTGAACTCGATGATGGTACCCTGAGGAAGATAATATCAGGGGAGTGCATACACCACTGATAAACAATTACTTCTATTTTTTAAGAGGCAGAGCTGCCCATTAAATCTAATTAAGTAAATTACAGCCTAATAAATACCTCCGGAATCTTGCAGCACGCCTTAATAAAATCTAATTCTAAATTAGGCATTTAATCAGTTAAAACGAAATTTTGAGGATCTTATGCTGTTTCTATGATGGCGGGCTTTCCAGACGCCCCCTGTACTTTGAAGGGCCTTCCAGTTATCCTCTCGGCCAGGAATATGTTGGTCTCTGCGTGAAGGGTTAATTCATATGTCCCCACCCTTGAAGATCCGGCCATTGCAATGTAGGGTACTATCTGATCACCCATGTACCTGTCAAGGGGGCTTCCAGCTTCAATAAACCCCAGGAGCTCCTTTGCGGCTTCTGATCCTACCAGCTCAGCCCTTTTACCCGGCCTCCCAAGTGATGTTGCGCCAAGTCTCGTGTTACCCCCCGCCCAGAGGGTTATCCCCGAGCCCCTGCCCAGGGGACAGTCGGCTTCCTCTACAGCTATATCAACATCAAGACCCGTCTTCCTTAAAACCCTGAGGGCTTCATCTGCCTGTCTTTCAGCCACATGGAGCGGCAGGTTTCCTGCGTGGGAGATACCGGCTATGAAGTCAATTTCTGCATCCTCAAGGATGATGGGTTTTAGTTCTGACGGTTCTATAGTTGCCCTCACCCTTCCGCCGCCGCGGGGATAGTAGCCTCTCTGAATGAGTTCCAGCCTGGCACAGTAACCCATCTTCTCCAGTAGTGGCAGGGTTACCTCTGAAAGGTAATCGATTGTGGGGGCCCAGAGAACATCGGTACCCCCTGATACCGTGACATCAAGTCTGCCATCAGCTGCCGCCCCTGCAATCAGGATGGCCTGGAGTACCAGGCCCGTGCTTCCTGCTGTTTTAACGTCGAAGGTGAAGTTCCCGCCGCCTATGGTTCCCGGTGAAAATTCAAGTTCCTGGGATCCGAGTTCATCCCCCCTAAGGGTTCCATCACTGATTTCTGCAATGGCCCTTACAGCTGTAAGGTGCTGATGTGAAAGGCCTTTACGGGGCCTTCTGGCCCTTATACTGTGTATCCGTATCCTCCTGGAGGTTACCGCTGCAAGTGCCACCGATACCCTTACAACGGCACCCCCTCCCTCACCGTAGGATCCATCAATAACTATCAGATAAGATACCTCCCAATTAAGCTACCAGGAGATGGAAAATCAGCCGAATATGGTTCTCCTCATTGCCGAAGCATCATCGATGATCCCTGCAAGCTTCCTCATTGAATCAGTGAGCGCAGACTTTATGGCCTCTGCTCCAAGTCTTCCTGCATCCGCGGCTGCAAGGTCCAGCCTGATGGTCATTGATGCCCCCGGCATTCCAGCCGCAGGTATTGTGATTATCCCATGGTCCTCAAGGAGTATCATTGCAAGGGCCGCGGAGAGATCCTCACCGCTCCATGTTGAGCCGTATCTCCTCCTTAGGGACTCTGTTCTGATCATGATACCTGTCGGTGTCTCCTCAATGTCAGGGTCATCCATCATCTCAAGGAGCTCCCCTTTCCTTTCAAGGGCTTCAAGGATATCTGAAGGATCAAAATCCTCAAGGGCCCTTACCATTGCAGCTATAAGGGGGGGCTGCGCCTCAAGTCCAAACTGATACGCCTTTGACTTCACCCTGTCAATGAGGTCAGCCCTGCCTGCCATCAATCCTCCCCGCGGACCATGCATGAGTTTATCCGTGCTTGTAACTGCAAGGTCAGCGCCCAGGTCGCAGGCCCTCCTCTGATTAAATATAACCGTCCTCAGCCTGGCTCCCGATGCATCGTCCACGAGGACAGGAATGCCTGCATCACCGGCCCTCCCTATGATGTCCTTGAGAAGTGATTCTGAGATGACCCGGTGGTCCATTGTGGAGCCTGTTACAACAACAAGGCTGGTGTCTTCAGGGAAGGGTTCTCTGAAATCATCGGTTTCATGGTACCTTACAGATGCAAGCTCGGCGCTCAGAGGGACCGATGGATGGGATGGCATCTCAGGGAGATAGTGTATCAGCGCTGAACCTGGCTCTGTGATTGCAAGTACGGCTGCAAGTATTGCGCTGCTTGTCCTGTTGAATGCAGCAACCTTCTCCCCTCCAAGGTGCCTTACACCCGCCTCCTGGAGTCTTTCCTCGAAGACTGCCGGCCCCACATAGGTTTCAAGGAGGGCCATGTCATCCTCATCAAGGGAGAATCCGCCTGAGAGCCCTGTAAGGTCATAGATGCCGCTGCGGCCATGATCACCTATACGTTTCCTTATTATTTCAAGGGCGTGTTCCCTGCGTTTAACCTCATCCATGATGTCTTCAGTAAGCATCCCTTCACCTTTTAAAGTTCACACACAGCAGTTCCAGTATATGTCCATCTGTTCCTAATGTTCCTCAGATGGCCGGGGTCTTTTTGCCCTGCTGTTCTCTGATTTCAGGATTATTGCATGGTCTGCAGAATTCTGAAGTGCAGCGCTGAATCCTGGTTCAGCCCCTATAACAAGGGTGTTCTTGCCATTTTCCTTTGCCTTGTTGATTATGGGGAGGAAATCAGCATCACGGGTCATGAGGGCTATTATATCAATATTAGGGTTGTAAATCAATTCCATGGCTTCAACAGCCATGTAAACATCGGTATCTCCTGCAACAACAATAGGTGTAAAGCCCTGGTTAACGATTGCCTCTATAAGTTTATCAGAGGCGTACTGGTTTAAAAGAACCTTTCCAACCCGCATGTTTCCGTATTCAGATAATATTTTCCTTACAAGGTCAAGGTTGAGGCTGAACTCCTTCCTCAGCATGTTAGGTCCATCAACAAGGAGGCCTATGTTTTTCTCCCCGCCCTCCTTCTTCTTTATAGGGATGTATTCCTTAAGGGAAGTCAGTTTCTCAAAACTTCGCATGGTATTGAATCCTCCACTAAAAAAATTCAGTCATGATAATTATCGAACTCATTATAAATAAAGTTAAGTAATAGGGGAAGGAAGGCGCCAGTTACTCTATTTCAAGGGACAGCTCATCCTCAAAGAGATCCTTCACAAGCATGAGGGAATCTTCATCCAGCTGTTTAACCGCAGCATCACCGCCCTCATTGTAGTAGTACTCGGCATTAACTATTTTACCCTCATCATTGAGGTAGAGGAAAAGACCATCATAGTATTTATCAGGATTGGCTGATGGAAGAAATATTTCAATCCTCACAAGGATCTCTGAACCGCATATGCTGTTATAGAAGTTTTCTCTTTCTTCATCATTCTTCAAAAGTTTTTTTAAAATGATTTATCCTCTTTTTAAGTTCCCTTTCAATCTTTTTATCGGACATTATATCACTCGCAGAGTTAATCCCAAGAATGAGTTGTTTTTACCCTTAATTTGATTTCTCATATATAATTTTTGCATGCCTTGGAGGCATCAGATAAACCATCAGGGATGTATCGTTCCATGCCCTGATGAAGACCGCTGGGAGGATTTCAAAGACCTGAAAAGAAATGGGGCGACCATCCACTGCCTCATCCGCCATTTAATATGTATCGGATGCTCCCATCAGGACAGTGCCTCAGGATATCAGTTCCAGGGGGTTGTCCCTGCACATCCTGATAATATCCTCATCCCTGAACCCCTCCATCCTCATGAGGTGTATGAATTGCTTCAGACCATCCATGGGTGATGGGTTGTGTCTCTGTCCAAAGTCAGTGGCTAGGATGCACCTCTCCGGTCCAACATACCTCACGGCTTCAGTAATCCTCCGGAAGTCGAGTCCATCATGCCGTGGCATGCAGGCGACAAGGCAGTGCTCAAGGTAGGCCCTTCCTGACATCTCCTTCTGCTCCTCAAGGCTGGCTCCAACCACTCCGGTGAGGGGATGATTGACTATAACCTTCCTGATACGGTACTCTGCTGCAATGTCAAGTACATGGAATATCTCATCCGGTTTGAGGTGTCCTGTCCCCAGGACCATGTCATGTTCCCCTATTATTCCCATTATCTCATGGAGGTCCCCTGTCACGTTTCCGGCTGAAACCGTTGGGAGCCAGACAAACCTGCCCCCCATCCGGGCCGCTGCCCTTACCGCATCAGGGTTCAGTCCCCCCACAGAATCATTGAGGGTGACACCGCCAAGAACCCTCATACCGGTTGCCTCCGATGCCAGCCTGGCCCTTCCTGCAGTTGACTCAACATGGCTCTTGATCACAACAGCCTCCATGCCCTCCCTGAGGGCTGCCGATGCAAGCTCAAGGTCATTCAGAAGCCTCTCCCTTACATCGGGGGCTGTGTGGATGTGGGTGTCCACAAGGCCATCCAGTTTAATATGGAAAGAAGATTCGAAATCAAACATGGATCCACGTCCCGAACAGTGCACATGATGGTTAAGACTTCAGTGAAGGATTTTTGATGGTTCTTGGCTTCCTAAAGTATCTTCTGGACTTCAAGATCAGGTTCGCTGACTGTATCACTGTAAAGGCTCCTCCCCCTTGAGTCCATTGCAACCACCAGGGGTCCAAAGTCCTCCACCTCAAGTTCCCATATGGCCTCGGGGACTCCCAGGTCAAGCCAGTGAACAGCCTCTATCCCCTTAACCGCGGCACCGTAAAGGGCTGCGCATCCACCAACCGCTGCAAGGTAGACGGCCCCGTGCTTCATGAGGGCCCTTCTTGTATCTTCATCCATCCCCCCCTTACCTATAACCGCCTTCACACCCATCCCTATAACCTCCGCCTGGAATGGGTTCATCCTGCTGCTTGTGGTTGGACCCACAACAACCATCCTGGCAGGGGGCTTCTCTATGGTCCCTTCAGGGTTTTCTATTTCACCCTCAAACCTTATGATGGGGCCCGCATGGAATATCACGGATCCCTCAATATCGAAGGGCGCACCCCTCTCGATTATCCTTTTATGGGCTCTGTCACGTGCTGTGAATATCTTTCCTGTGATGTAAACAACATCCCCTGCTTTGAGTTGGGCTGTCTCATCTGCAAGTGGTGTTTCAAGTTTAAGCTCCATGAGAAACATCTCCATAACGTATAAATGATCCTGAATAAATTAATAGTGAGCATCTCTAATTAAATTTTCCAGGATACCCAGAATCATGATAGAGGTAGAACATGTCAAGTATGAAGAATGTTACGGATCTCTCAAAGTACATCATGACACTCCCTGAAACCAGGGTGTCGCTCCTCTCAATGATTTTTATAAGTTTCATTGTTGGTTCCCTTGGTTTTCTCATTGACCTTGTGCCCGGGACCAGCGCCCTCCATGACATACTCTATGGTGGTGCCAACGGTGTCCTTGTGCTGGGCTTCAGTTCAATAATGGCCGGTGCCATCACACAGCCCTGGGTGAACTCCCTTGGCGGCAGAAGGATGAAGATGAAGCAGTCCATGTTCCTTGCATTCTTCTCAATGATGATATTCTCCCTAATCTACCTTGCAGGGTGCATCATTTCATCCCTGGTGAAGAGTGACCTCATACTTGACTCAATAATACTTGGCTCCGCGGTTATATTCGCATTCCGCCTCCTGGTCATCTGGGGCACATCAAACATAAGCTTCATGAATTCAACCCTGGTGTCCTCGATTCAGCCGTTACTCATCGTAAGCATGAACATAGTTGTGGCCTTTCTCAGTTTAACCACGAATATTGGCTACTTCAGTGTCATCGGATTCCTGCTGAAGATAATCATAGCCTCGGCGATACTCATCCTTGCAATCTACTCCTTTGTAATGGTTGTAGAGTCCCCCATGAGGAGGAACCTGGGGGTTGGTTCGCTGGAATTCCTGAGCCTCTTCCTCTCACATATAACCGAGGACTCACCGGAACTTGAGGGAATCTTCACTGAGATAGGTGAACCCGTGGACACCCTTGCAGGTGTTGTGTCCTTTAAAACAGCTTCGGGATTAAAGGCCCTCCTCATAAGCCCCTCGGTGCACCCTGGACCCATCGGGACCATCGGCGGGGCTAACATGCCAACCATCCTTGGAGAGAGGTTCGGTGTATTCACCATGGTTGCCCATGGACCCTCAACCCATGACTTCAACCCTGTATCTTCAAGGGAACTGGTGAAGGTTGAAAATGCCGTTAAAGGCGCCCTTAAAGACATGGAGTATACTGATGAGGTGAGTGAGTTCAGGCGTTCGGTGAAGAACCATGCCACCGTGGGTTTCCAGTTCTTTGGAGAGGACCTTCTGCTCCTTGCAACCATGGCCCCAGAGGGTTTTGATGATATAGAATTCGGGGTGGGGCTTTCAATGATGAACCTTGCAAGGAGCCGGTACGGGTCACGGAACGTGGTTATGATTGACTGCCATAACTCCTTCAGGGGCGAATCAGGCCGCATACTCCCTGGGAACCCAGAGGTCTTTGACTTCCTTGACGCTGTTGAGTCAATTGAATGCCCCCCCGAAAGGTACTCCCTGAGGGTGGGGTGCGCCCACAGGCCAATGGATGGGCTTTCAAAGGAGGATGGTGTTGGCAGGAGCGGTGTCAAGGTCCTGGTGGTTGAAGCGGGTCCGCAGAGAACCGCCTACGTGCTCCTTGACTCCAACAATATGGTGATGGGGTTTCGTGATGAGATCATATCCGCGGTGAAGGGGCTTGGAGTCAGTGATGTGGAGGTTATGACAACTGACACCCACTTTGTGAACACGCTGGCAGGTGGCCACAACCCTGTTGGTAGGAGAAAAAGGGAGGAGATTATAGGGGAGATATCCCTTGCTGTTGAGGAGGCCCTGGATGACCTTGAGGATGCCATGGCAGGTTGCAGGGTTGTCAGGATAAACGGCCTGAACACTCTTGGCCCTACAAATTCAACAGAGCTTGTCTCGACCATAAGCTCAATAGTCGCGGTGAGCCGGGTGATAGCTCCACTGATATTCGTACTTGCCATCATATTTGTCCTCGTATGGATCTTCTACTGGGCATGAATCTGATCAGCAGCAAGCCTTCTGAAAACCTGAAAAAAGATTTTTTCCTGTCCTGAAATAAGCATACAGGATTGGGTGGAATAAAAAACTAAGTTATGGTCACCGAGGTTATCAGCACAGACTTACTGCAGGAAAAAAATAAAAAAGACTAAGTTATGGTCACCGAGGTTATCAGCATGGCCCATACGACAAACCATATAAAGAGAAATGGGACTATGCCACTCCAGAGCCACCCCTTGAATCCTCCGGCTTCCTCCTTTCCAATTATTCTCTCAGCAATGTTTCCTGTGATCAGAAGGATCACAAGACCTAAAAATGTTCCCATCGCCTGATTTTCGCCTAAGGTAGGTATTGAACCGTTTGAAACATAAAATGAAGCCACAGCCGCGATTATACCTGCAGGAACGTGAATTGCAGTCATCTTAGCATCAGCATCCATATTGAAACCTCCATGGTTTAATCTGCCCCGATAATTCATCATAAACTGAGGACAGCACAAGATATTAATTAGCCATTTGTACCATATTATATTTAAGCTTATAAATTGCTGATTCTAGGAGAGGTGTTGGAAATGAAGACAATGTCAAACGTTGATGTATTCGCGGTCACCAATGAACTCAATGAGCTCCTCACCGGCGCCAGGGTCGATAAGGCCTACCAGCCCCTTAAGGATACGGTGATAGTCAGGTTCCATGTACCAGGGGAGGGAAGGGTTGATATTGTTATGCAGGCAGGTGTAAGGATTCACAGGACGCGCTACCCCCCGGAGAACCCCCGGACCCCGCCATCATTTCCAATGCTCCTCCGGAAATACCTCAAGGGAGGTATAGTAAGGTCCGTCAGGCAGCATGGATTTGACAGGATAGTTGAGATAAAGGTTGAAAGGGACCAGGAGTACACCCTGGTTGTTGAACTATTCTCAAAGGGAAACATCATACTCCTCAACCAAGAGGGTGAAATAATCCTCCCCCTTAAAAGGAAAACCTGGAGTGACAGGAGGATAGCCTCCCATGAAAAATACGCCTACCCCCCATCAAGGGGCTTGAACCCCCTGAAATATGAACTCCATGAGCTCACAGAGATCCTGAAAAATTCAGATACTGACCTTATAAGAACCCTTGCAAGGAGCGGCTTCGGGGGTCTCTATGCCGAGGAGATAGTGCTGAGAACAGGCCTCGATAAGGAGACTCCAGCCAGTGACCTGTCCTCCGAGGATATTCAAAGGATCCATGAAGCAATAAGGGAAACATTCAGTCCACTTGAAAGCCTGGACCTCAAACCCCACATCATCAAAGACGGGGAAGAAGACGTGCTCCCCATTGAACTCAGAATATACAAAAAAAGGCCAAGGGAATACTTTGAAAGTTTTAATGATGCTGCAGATGAATTCTTCAGCTCAGTATTCAGGGAGGAGATAAAAAGGATCCATGAAGAGCGGTGGGCAAGGGAGGTTGGCAGATTTGAAAAGAGGCTCAGAATACAGAAAGAAACCCTTGAAAAGTTCAGGAAAACAATTGAAACATCAACAAGGAAGGGGGAACTCATCTACGCCAATTATCAGAGGATCCAGGAGATACTGGACAGCATAAGGGATGCCCGTGAAAGGTACTCATGGAAGGAAATAAGGAAGATAATAGCCGACGCCCGGAAAAGGGGGCTCCCTGAGGCCCAAGATATAATTGAAATTGACCCCATGGGGAGGATAACCCTTGAGATTGAGGGTGAAAGGATACAGATTGACTCAAAACTTAGCATCCCCGAAAATGCAGAGGTCTACTATGAAAAGGCAAAGAAGGCCCGGAAAAAGATAGAAGGGGTCCTGATGGCCATAGAAAGGACAGAAAAGGAAATAGAGAAGATCACCAGACGGAAGGACGAGGCGCTGAGGAACATTACGGTCCCAAGGAAGAGGGTTAAAAGGGAAATGAAGTGGTTTGAAAAGTTCAGATGGTTCCTCTCCTCAGACGGTTTCCTTGTCCTAGGAGGCCGGGACGCCGGGACCAACGAGATTGTTGTTAAGAGACACATGGAACCCAGGGACATATACCTCCACTCTGACATACATGGAGCGCCATCTGTCATCATCAAGAGCCAGGGAAAGGAGATCCCCGAGACAACCATACAGGAGGCTGCGGTATTCGCTGCATCATTCTCAAGTGCATGGACCCGCGGATTCAGTTCCCTTGACGTCTACTGGGTCCATCCTGAGCAGGTGTCAAAGACACCAAAATCCGGGGAATTCGTTGCCAGGGGAGCCTTCATAATACGCGGTTCAAGGAATTATATAAGGGGCGTCCCCCTCAAGATAGCCGTCGGCATCGTGGACTATGATGGAGAAAGACTCATGAGCGGTCCCCAGTCAGCGGTTGAGAAGAGAACAGATAACTACGTGGTTATAAAGCCAGGTTATACAAAGAAAGAAGCCCTTGCAAGGGAGATAAAGTCAAGAATTGATAAAGAAAACATTTTAACCCTAGAGGACTTTATAAGGGTCCTTCCGCCGGGTAAAGGGGATATAGTTCAGTGATGTCCCTCAGGATTACTGAAGTCCCTTAAACTCTCCCCCTGGTTAGGGTATCAGTTAACCTCCTTAAGGTTGAAAATCTCCAAGGTTTAATCCAGGCATTCGAGGATAAGGTATCACTTAACCTTCCTTTTAAGGTTTTTTTTTAAGTAAAAAGTTGAGGTCTATGAAGTACTTGCCCTCCTCATCTGAGACTATGATGGAGTCATCCTCAAGGAGGGATGTGAGGTTAACCTCATAGATACCGTTCTTTTTAACCATTATGGTTTCAATAGCCTCACCGGAAGTTCGGACCTCATCCTTCTTCTCTGCAATGTACCTGAAGTATCTGCTCCCACAGTTAGGGCAGCCATCTGCCAGTTCATCTGAAGACCTGAACGTTGCACCGCAGTTAATGCACTGATGCACCGGAATCACCAATCTCTGCAATCATTGAAAGGAAGTTTGACTTCTTCTTAACAGTCCTCATAACGTTTGCAGGTCCGATTATGGTGAGGCCAACAGTCCTCCTTTTTGAGAGGCCGAGGAAGGCCTTTTCATCCTTCTCAAGGGTGTATATGTCTATACCTACAAAGTTATCGACATCAATTTCCCTCATTGTTGTCTCTATCAGCTCCGCCTCCTCCGATGGTGAAAGGCTGCCCTCGAGTACAAGTATGTCCCCGTCCTTCACACGATCTATGATGAGTGAAATCTTTTCCATGCTGCTTTTATCTTCAAGAGCCTTTGATGAAAGGAAATCCATTTTTAAGCCATCCATTTTAACCCCCTACCTGAATTTTTTAACCATTTCCCTGTAAAGCTCGTCTGTTTTTTCCCCATGAAGGGCTGAGATAGGGACAACCGTGTGCTGCGGGAACACCGATATTATCCGTTCAGCCGATGAATCTGGAAGGTCTATCTTGTTGGCGACTATGATGAATGGTATCTTCCTTGCCTCAAGGTTACCTATTATGGTTATGTTTGCCTGGGTAAGGGGGTCCTCTGTTGAGTCCATGACAAGGAGAACACCGGTGACATCGTCAAGCCATTTTATTGCCTCTATTATACCCTTTGTAGCCTCCTTAGCCCTTTCCTTGGCCTCCTGCTCGGATAATCCAAATTCCAGGAAGTTCTTGTAGTCCACCTTGGTCGCTATACCTGGTGTGTCGATGATGTCAAAGTCCAGCTCCGCCCCATCCTTCTTTATGGTGACCTTCTCCTTCCTGTAGACTGTTCTTGTCTCATGGGGTATCTCTGATGTAAGGCCAAGGGGCTTTCCAAGCCAGTCCTCGCACATCCTGTTTGCAAGGGTTGTTTTACCTGAGTTTGGGTGTCCATAGAGCCCTATCTTAACCTTTCTGTTCCTTCCAAGGAGTTTGTCCAGAAAATTTGTGAAAAAGTTCGCCATCCTACCACTTCTTACCTGCTTTCAATGTTATTCCTCATAGATGCCTCCGACCTCAAGCATAACAACCTCCGTGCCCGGGGAGGACCTCTTCACCAGTTCAGCGAATATCTGCGGGTCCTGTTCAATAACAGGGAATGTGTTGTAGTGCATGGGGAGCACCTTCTCGGGCCTTAACCAGGAAGCTGCAATGGCCGCATCCTCCGGCCCCATGGTGTACCTGTCACCGATGGGGAGAAGTGCAATGTCAGGCCGGTATATCTCACCGATAACATCCCTCATATCAATGAAGAGCCCTGTGTCTCCTGCATGGTATATGCTTCTCCCCTTTCCTGTCTCAATGATGAATCCACAGGCACTACCCCCTGAGGTCACCTCCTCTGTAAAATCTATATCCGAGGAGTGCTTAGCATCAACCATCCTTATCCTGATGTCGTCAAGGTTTACTGTGCCGCCGATGTTCATTCCGTTGCTTTCAAGGCCCTGCCTTGAGAAGAATACTGAGAGTTCATGGTTTGCTATTAAAAGTGCGCCGCTCCTATCAGCGATCTCCATTGCATCTCCAAGGTGATCTGCATGTCCGTGGGTTACACAGATCACGTCAGGTTCAAACTCCTCAACTGCCGTGCTACAGACAGGGTTGTTGCTTATGAACGGGTCTATAAGTATCCTCGTGTCACCGGATTCTATCTCAAAGGCTGAGTGTCCAAACCATTTTATCCTCATTAAGTCCCCTCCAGGTTGATTTCATCTGAAAGGTTCCATGCCTCTTCAAAGAGTTTCTTTATCTCTGAAATTGATTTCTTGTCCTTGTAGATAACTCCCACTTCAAAGCTCTCATATATTGGGTCCGTGGAGATTATGAGGCCGTTCTTATCATCTGAAACAGCTGCAACGGTGTGTATATGAGGCATTGTCCTTATCCTGACATTGTTGTCAAGGAGAACCTTTATAAGTTCAACCGATGCCTCATCATCAAGGCTGGCCTCCTGGATTATGAGGCGACTGTCTGTATCCATGAATTTTTTTAGAACAGAAACATCTATATTCTTTATCCATGGATACATGAGCATTACCTTCTCCTCTGCACTGTTTATTGTCTCCTTCATTGCATCCTGAACATCCGATGCATCAAATGACCATATTATGCTGGGTTCACTTGTCTCAGCCCTTATCCTGTTTATTGCGCCCTTGAATGAATCAAGGCGGTCCTCGAGGAGGTCCTCAACATCATCCACGTTCTCAATGTATTCCTGTTTAAGTTTCTTCAATCTTTCAGTGACATAGCTGTTATCTGCGGGTGGAGTTTTAAGGGTCTTTGCAGTTCTCTGAGGAGCAACCTTACTCTTAGCGGGTTTGGGTTTTTCCTTTGACTCAGGAGTCTTCTTTCTTCCCAGTTTTGGTAGTTTGAAGAGTTTTTTCCTGGTTTGAGATGGTCTTCTGGGTGCAGTTTCTTTCACTGCTTCTTTTAGTGGGACTTCAGGTTCCTTCTTCCGGGGTGATACCCGGGAAGGTGTTATTTCCATTTTTCTGGATGAAGGTTCTGGAGTTGCAGGTTCAGGCACCTTAACCCTTGAGGTAACCCCTCTTCCAGGTTCCTTCTCAGCCGATGCATCTGCAGACTCTCCTTCAACCCCGGAAACAGACCTAACCCCACCAGAAGAAACACCAGCAGATTCATCCTTTGTCTCAGGAAGAGGTTTTTTTATCTGCCTGAAGCTTTTCTCTGTTTTGAAAGTCTGTTTAGGTTTAACTTCTTCTGGAAGCCTTTTCATCCTTCTTGCTGGTCTTACAGTAGCCTTTGATTTTTTATCCCTGGAAGTCCTGGCTTTTGATGCCTTAGTTATGGATTCAAGATCGATTTTTCCTGCGAAGAGGAGTGTTATTATAAGTCCCGGGACAAAGAGAAGGAGACCAAGCATGAACATGAAGATATCAGGTGGTGTGGCAAAACCAAGGGACATGAAGTAAAGACCTGCAAATATCATAACAATTCCTGCGAATGTGATTAACAAGTATATCATTGAATGCCTCCCGCTCCCAGGGTACTACTAACTGGTTTTAATTATTTATTTCTGCTTCCCTTTATAAAATGTTTTGATTTATTGCGGAGGAGTTACTCACAGCTGCAGAAGAAGAGTCCCCTTCCATGAAACCAGAAAATATATAATCTTTGAATTTATCATAATTAATGATCATAATTTTGTGGAGCGATTTCAATGATAATATCTGATGAAAGAGGCCAGGGAGCCGCGGAGTATATACTTCTATTTGGTGGTGTAATTGTAATAGCGATAGCAACCCTCATGATCTATACGAATTACATAAAAAGTACAAATCCCCTGAACGTGGCAGCAGACATGGAAACCGTAAGAAGTAATGTAAACTCTACGTTGTAGGTCCTAGAACAAAAGAAAAAATTTGAGTTACAGTGTCCCCGCCCTGATCTCAAAGTAGGTGATGAGGTGCTTCAGCTGTTCTGCTGCTTCTTCATCATCACTCAGGGCCACCGCAAGTTTCTGTGTGATCACTCTTCTCTGGTCAGGTTCAAGGGAGAGTATTTCATTTATTATCATCCTGAATATCCCCTCAGCATCAACACCCATCTCAGCAGTCTTTGCCATGAATATCTTTTTAAGTCTTTTAAGGGCTGATTCAGATTCATGGAGATTTTCAGACTCAAGTTTCCTTATTAGGATGTTCATCTCAATTGGGTCCCTCTGCACGATACCGAAAACTATGCCGTCAGGTTTAAGTGACTGGACCCTTTCAACACCATCATATATGCTGAGGTCATACCCGGTAACGGTTATTCTGTTGTTCTTAAGGAGCTTGAATATCGCCTCATTCACTGTTTTATCGGTTACATTAAACCCGTGCTCTGACCTTATTTTATTCCCTATTTCAGATCTGCTGAGATCCCCATCCTGAAGGATCTCAAGTATCACCCTATCAATGTTGTACTTCCGCGGCATACTCATCCCTTTGTGACATTATGAACAACAGTACTTAAATATGTTCATATGGTTGTGAAGAGGATATCATGTCCAGGGAAGGTGTCCATTAACTTTATATGTGGGTGCCCTCATAAAGAATAAACACAGCATGTTATAATGGAGGTGTAAATGTATGAAGTTCTTAAAAGATGAAGCTGGACAGGGAGCAGCTGAATACATACTGCTTTTCGGTGGTGTGATCGTAATAGCCATAGCAGCACTACTGATCTACAGAGCATACTTTGATCCCAGCAAATCAAACCTGAACGCAGCAGGGGACATAGACGAAGTAAGAACCAACGTCGACCAGGGATGATAAAGAAGAATACATGAAATTCCTTGACGACATAGACACAGTAAGAACCAACGTCGACACAAACGTCCAGAAAATCTGACTGAACTTAAGAGTAGGTTGAATTGTTAATCGAGGAAGAGGCACAGATAAGCGCTGAAATGATACTCATAGTAGGAGCCATCCTAGTAATAGTCATAGCCGTGGGCTCCTACATTTTCAGCATTTCCGGATCAATAGCAGGAAACATCAGCGAAGTAATCAACACCGCCCGTGACTCCACGATTAACAAACTCTAAACTCTATAAACATAAAATGTTCCAGTAATACAAAAACCTTCTTTTTTTATGAAACTGTCCTTCTCTGGTGTGATCGTAACAGCCATATTATATAAAATATTCTCTCATTTTCACCCCATCAAAGTTCATGATGGCCATATAATTAGATGGCCCTATTAGGTTATTATTTAATTAACCTCTTATCATGGCTTATGGCAAATAATTTCACCTATCACTCCTATAATCCTTCAGAAGAAGACATACCGCATCCATAATAGCAGGAAACATCAGCGAAGTAATCAACACCGCCCGTGACTCCACGACTAACAAACTTTAAACCCTATAAACATTTATAAATCTGTTTCTATAACACGGGATGAAGCCATCCTCTTTTTCACCCATCAAGAGCTTCAAGATCACTGAATCAGTATAATTCCTGTCCATAAGATATTCTCTACCGTGAATGCTCACCACTGATAGATTTCCGGATGCATTCAGTATCCGCTCAGTGACTCCGTCATCAGGATCAAACTCAATGACAGAATAAATCTCATTATTTAACGTTCCATTAAATCTGCAGAACACTGGACTGGATTCTGATGGATAATAAATTGCCTTGAACATGCCTGATGCGATTCCAATCATCTTCCAGGGCACAACCACGATTATCTCCCGTGAACTGACCGGATGGCTTTTATTGAGGATGCTGGATGCTTCAGTCTCTGAGAACCCATAATCCTTAATTAACACTCCACGAGCCTCTTCCCTGTCAAGTGCAAGGATCCTCTTCAGTATCCTGAACGAAAGATCCCTGTCCCCGGTATAGTTTTCAAGGGTGAGGTATGCGTCATCACCTGAATTTCCAAGCATCCTGAATATGTTTGTCGAGAGCTTCGGGTTGCTGGTTCCCAGGGCAAGGTTCACCCAGTAGTCCCTGGCTGTTGACGGAATCTCCGGATTTAGGGAGTCATCATACCATAATTCCCTTGCAGGCAGGGTTTCAATGTAGGCCAGCCTCCCATCATATAGGACTGGTCTTCCGGCCTCGGATGCATAGAAATGACCGTAACTCCAGTCTGTTATTATGACAGCATCAGGGGATGTGTTCTCAGCGATCCAGCGGGCTGAATCCTCAAAGCAATCATCATATCCCGGTTTCAGATTATCAATGATCATGTATGATGCTGCTACTTGAGTGAATACTGTTAAAATGAGTATGATTGAGAATAACGGTCTGATCCAACCCCTACTGTAACTCCCAGTATAATCCAGGAATATGCCCATGAATAAACCAGCAAGGACAGACATTGGAGGCACCGAAAACATCAGGAACCTTCCACCCGTAAGTGAAAGTAAAATAAATGAAACTGTCCATACCGAGATGAATATCTGCATAAGACGTGACCACCCTGCAGAACGTGACCTTAAATTCATTAAAATGAACCCTGAAAACCCCATCAAGATCAAAACAGGGGATAAGATTATTAGCGTGTCCTCAGGGGATGTCCTCTGAAGTTCAGCCACATTCAGGTATGAATCAGGGAAAGGATACCAGACATCGGTGTTTCCTGCAAGATCAGAGAGATGAAAGGGTGCTGTGATGAACTTGAGGAATTCCAGACGATTGAATATTATGAGAAACATGAATAGAACCGCGAATGCTGGTAGAAAGGTTCGAAGGACTTTTCCCATGTCAGTAGATTTCATGTGTATTAACATGATAAAGAAGGTTATGAATGTCATGTAAAATATTATCTGCCATCCGCTCCATGAAATGGAGTAGGTGAACATTATAAAACCTGCGATTGATGAAAGGATAATCCTGTGTCTTTCCACCTTCACAGAGTCAGCTTCAGCAAGTACAAGCAGAAATGCGAGTGGAAAGATGAGATTGAACATGTCAGTATCATAGAAACCATAATTGGTTCTTAAAAGGTACAGGGGTGCTGATACCATCAGTATCCCTGCAAGAAATGCTGGTAGCCAGTCCTGAGACCTTCTGACGAGCAGAAAGACAAGGATCCCTGCAGCTGGAGCTATCAGTGCGGGGAGAACCATGCAGATACTCCTCAGACTAATTGATGCGAATAGGTCAACCATGTGATAAATGAAGACCGTTACGAAGGGTAGTGCCGGGGGGTAATCAAGGGGGACACCTGGAGGGTAATATGAATGGAGATCCCATTCAAGTCCATTGATGATGGCATCACCCGGATGACCCCTCATGAGCACATTACATGTCAGGCGATAGTTGTAGTAGGAGTCACTCTCCTGGAAGTACTGGAGGCCCTCACTATCCAAGTATGCAGGGTCTGTAAGATCAGCGTTGGCCATCCTTAGGAAAACTCCAGTGAAGAATATGATCATGATGAGGATGAAGGTCCCCCTGGATCCCCTCAACATCACCTGACACCCCACACGGTTACATCACCCTTCTGGTAGATCTTCCTGAAGTGTTCTGTCTCCTCTCCAAGTAAAACAAGTTTTACAAACAGGGAATCATTGAATGAGCTGTCAATGATGAACGCTTTCCCTTCAGCAGGAAGAAATATTACGGAGAACTTGCTACTGTTATCCACGCTGATGGTCTCAATCCCCCTATCATCGCTTATAATAAAACTGTGGGGCCTCTTACCATCCCATAATCCCCTTTTCAGTGAACGATCGATCTGTGACACGTCAACGGTTTCCACATGATAAACGGGTATGGTGTTCTTTGAGGTGAAGTTCCAGTCCCCAAAATAGAAGTACCAGTAACCTGCATACTTCATACCTTCAGTTGTGAGGATTATGAAGGGTCTTCTCTCAGCGTGGGTGGCTGAGAGCAGCTCATCCGTGAATTCATGGCCCATACCATATTCATCAGTGAGTAACCCTGCTGCAGTCTCCCGGTCCACACAGAGTATACCGTTAAGTATCTCTGCCGTATCTGCAGTGTTTCCAGTGTAATTTTCAAGGAGATCGATGGCCCTGTCCCCTGATGCCGTCAGCATTGTAAGTATGCCCAGGGACAGTGTTTCATTATCGGTGGCGAATGCCTTGAAGATCCAGTAGGCCCTTTTAGTGTTCTGAGAGCCCCCGTCAAATAATACAGGCCTCCCTGAGGCTGCAGTAAAATAGTGTCCATAACTCCAGTCAGTCACAATTACGGTTTCAGGGGGTGTTTCATCATGTATCCATGCTGCAGCAGATTCATAGTCATCATTTATGAAGGGTTTCATCGTGATCTCAGATGCCTGCACCACGGAGACTGAAAGAACAAGTAATGATATGATGGCCACCATAATGGTTCCTGCCCCATGTCCCATGAGAGACATCCAGGACTCAACCTCACCCATATAGGAGAAGACCAGTCCAAGGAATACTCCTGAAATAAATGTTAAGGGAGGGATTGCAAGAATGCTGAATCTGACGCTTGAATAATAAGCCAGTAAACTCACGGCCATCCACAAAATTGAAAAGATAAAAATGAAGACATTAAACCCTCCAAGGTGTTTATCCCTCATTGGGGGTCTGAGCATAACTGATGTTATCATTATCAACCCCAGAACCCCGAATCCGAGATTAAGGGGTCCTGCAGCGGATACAAATATCTCAAAGGATGGTCTGCTAAGTTCAGAGACAGATAGGTATACATCAGGCCATCCTCCAGTGGCTGAAGTTGAATTCATTATGTTCAGGGGGTTAATGATGTGAATGACATCACTCCACGCGTTCAGAAGCCCACAAAATGTTATGGATAGCAGGAAAAGCACTGAAAACATAATAGCAGGAAATGACCAGTCTTTACCTCCAATGGCCCTCCATGAAAGATAAAGTATGCAAGAAACTGCAATGATGTAGAGGATGTATGGCCAGCCCCTCCATGACAGTGAGAACAAAAGAATTAAAAGGGAACTCAGAACAATGCAGAACAAACTCCTCTTCCTATCCTCGGCCTCAACGGCCTCTGTAAGGAAAAATACAATCATTACAGGTATCAGGATGTTAAACATATCCGTGTCAAAGAACCCGGGGAGGGTCCTTGAAAAGTAAAGCGGAGCTGTTACTGTCATAACACCTCCGATGAATCCTGCAAGATCCCCTGAATACTTCCTGAGTAAAAAGAACATTGCTATTCCTGCAAAGGGTGCGATGACGGCCGGTAACCAGAAACAGGTCTCATAGAAACTTATATCCATGAATATGCTGAGCACCCGGTAAACCCTTGTGGAAACCCACGCAATGACTGGAGGATAACTGGCGGGTCTTCCCGGGGGGTAGTATGAGTAGGAGTCCCATGGGACACCATCCCTCAATGAATCCCCAAGGTGACCGTTCATCAAATAGTTCCTGCTTACACGGTAATTGTAGTAGGAGTCAAGTTCATACATGTAGGGGAGTCCATGCTCATCTGTAAGATAGGCCTTCTCATCGACACTGAGGTCGTGGAGCTTTGATGTCTCGACCCTGAAAAGGAAACCCGTTAAAAATATGATAAGAACGATGCTAAAAATCCTAAGACGCTCATCCAAACTACCGTCTCCTGATTCAGTCAATACCGTAAAGTGATGGGTTCATCCTAGGTATCATAGCCATCAGGACGCACTGCTCCGTATTACCAGTCCTGTCCAAGAGCCCATGTGACAGAAAACTGACAGCACCCCTCTTTTTACCCAACTCATCAACACCCGTGAGTTCATCCATGACCTCACCAACCTCCCTGCCAGCCAGCACATCCCTTATAACGGAGGGGGGGTACTCAAAGCCCGCACTGACACCAATGGTTATCCTGGATCCGTCATAGATGGCACACCACTGGAGGTCAATGAATCCTGTTATTGTTTCAGGGGCCCTGTGAAGTCCTGATTCAATCCCTACACTGAGGTCACAGTCCATGAATGCATTCTTTGCCCTGTTGACGGCTCCCCTGATTGTGAGCTCCATCCCCACGGGCTGGTCAGGGACCCCTGAGTCAACCTCAACACCCCTTACATGGACACTCCCGAGTATTCTTCCAAGGACGTTCTCTGTGGCTCTGATCTTCACAGGATTTTTTGATCCGACATTAACCCTCGTGGACATCTTCAAATCACCTTTTTCTTTTAAGTGCACCCCTTATCCTCCTGATGAGATGGCCCATCCTGTCTATCTCACCCCTACGTATCCTTGTGGATGATATGGGGATCCCATCATCTGCAGGGACCATGTCAATGACTACGACATCCATCTCCCTGAAGCCCCTCTCCCTCCTTATCCTGTTTATCTCATGGGCCACCGGCTCTGTTTCCCTGCTGACAACTATGGCATCGAACCTTTCATCGGTTACCGTTGTCCCGTAGGGGTCGTCCAGTCTCATTATCCTGTAATGAGAATCCTTCTTTGAGAGGTACTCCTCAAGGTTCTTCATCCGGCTCCTGCATGGCTCAATATCCTCACCCTTACGTGAAGCGAACTCATCAGAGGTCACCCCAATCATAACGGTTTCTCCCACCCGGAATGCCTCATCAAGGAGTCTCCTGTGGCCCCTGTGAAACCTGTCGAATGTGCCGCCAACAGCTACCAGCGAGTATCTTTTCCTCTTCATCCTATCATCTTCAGGTCGATACTTTAAATTATGCGCGATTAATTATATAGATTGCGCACTACCCCCCCTGAGTACCTCCATGAGATTAAAAACCTCCCATCATATAGAATTTGCAACCAGCATGAAGAGAGGCCTGCTTAAACCCCTCAACCCTTACCGTAGGGATATAGATAAAGAGCAGGAGCTACAATATATTAGTTATGCAGCTTAGGGAGTACAACACAGTCATAAAAAACCCGCGGAACATTGACCTGAGGGTTGCATCATGTTACCCTGGGCCCTACAGGACTGCCATGTCCTCGCTGGGTTACCATATAATCTACCACCTTCTCAACTCAAGGGAGGACGTGTGGTGTGAGAGGGTCATACACCCCTACCCGAGGAGTTTTGAATCCGGCAGTCCTCTCAGGGACTTTGACCTGCTGAGCTTCACCATACACTATGAGGAGGACTACCTGCGGGTCCTCCAGATGCTGAAGGATGGGGGTCTCGGCGTGCGGAAGGATGAACGTTCAGGGCCCCTGGTGATTGCAGGCGGTCCCTGCATAACATCCAATCCCCTGCCGGTATCGGATTTCATAGACCTCTTCATAATAGGCGAGGCTGAACCTGTCCTTGACCAAGTTGCTGACCTCTGCATTGAGCTGGATGACCCCCGAAGTGATATAGAGGAATTCATGGATATAAGGGGGGTTTATGTGCCTGATAACCCTGCAGAGAGGGTTATCGTTGAGGACATGGACAGGGCCTGTCACCCTGTAAGGCAGATTGTCCCTGAAACAACCGAAAAATCCCTTACACCCTCCCTTGGAAGATCATTCCTTCTTGGAGTGTCAAGGGGATGCTCAAGGGGGTGCAGGTTCTGCATGTCAGGTTACCTTTACAGGCCAAAACGTGAAACATCCCTTGAAAGGCTCCTTGAAATCGCTGCAGAAGGCAGGAGGGCCACAGGATATGATAGAATATCCCTTATAGGTGCGGCTGCATCCGACTACTCCCGCATAGAGGAACTCTGCAGTGAACTCACAGATATGGGGTTCATGGTCTCGATGCCATCCCTGAGGATAGAATCCCTTACAGAAACCCTCCTGGATACACTTGCAGGTGGTGGTCTGAGGACGGTGACTGTGGCCCCCGAGTCCACCATGAAGATAAGAAGAAGTCTCAACAAGCCCATTGAGGATTCAATGGTCCTTGAAAAAACAGGCATGGCCCTTGAGATGGGCTTGAGGGTTAAAATGTACTTCCTGATAGGGGTCCCGGGTGAAACATCAGAGGACCTCAGGGAACTGGCATCCTTCATGAAGAAGCTCTCAGACATGAGAAGGGGTGCTGTGAGCTTCAGCGTGAATCCACTCATACCAAAGCCACACACACCCATGCAGTGGGAAGGCTATGATTCGAAGACCCTGAAAAAGAAGATAAGATTCATGAGAAATCTACTTAAGGGGCTTCCGGTTAAATTCGCAGGCCCCAGGAATGGCCTCATACAGTACGTGCTCTCCTGTGGTGGCCCTGATGTGGGGAAGCTGCTGGAGATGGCTGCCTCCTCACGGGTGCCATTCAGGGAATGGGAGCGTCACACACCCGGATGGCGGCCCGGGGACAGGCTACCCTGGAATAATATAGACCTTGGTTTCAGGGAAGATTTCCTTATGGAGGAATACATAAAAATGAAAAGGGGCATACTAACAGATTGGTGTGATGAATCAGGATGCCATGGATGCATGAGGAAAGGGTGCCGGGGGTAGTATAAATTCCCAGTTCTGTTCTGATTTAAAGGAAGCATTATAATCATAATTCAGAGGATCCTGCGAGATTTAAGAGCAGTTAAGGGTTGAGATCATGGAGTTTGCATCAAGAGTAAGGGATATAAGACTTTCAGAGATCAGGAAGATGTTTAAAGTTGCAGGCGAGGACACCATCAACCTTGGTATAGGTGAGCCTGACTTCAGTGTGCCTGAACACGTCAGCAGGGCTGTGAAGGACGCCCTTGACGAGGGATTCACCCATTACACCTCCAACATGGGGCTGGAGGAGCTGAGGGAGGCCATAGCAGAGAAACTTAAAGCTGAAAACAGGATTAAAGCCGACCCTGATTCAATAATAGTGACCGTGGGTGCCAGTGAAGCAATATTCATGTGCACGCAGGCACTTGTTGAGACGGGTGGCAGTGTCCTCATACCCGACCCCGGATTTCTTTCCTATGAAGCCTGTGTGAGGCTTGCAGGGGGACGCGGGATACCGGTACCCCTCAGCATGGAGGACGGCTTTGCCATGAAGCCCGAAACCGTTGAGGCACTTATAACCGAGGATACAGCTGCAATAATCATGAATTCCCCCTCAAATCCCACCGGAAGCGTCATGGAGAAGGATGATGTCAGGGGTATTGCTGAGATAGCAGAGGACCGTGACCTCATAATAATATCCGATGAGATATATGAGAAGATAATATATGATGGGAAACATTACAGTCCTGCCAGATTCACGGATAACGCCCTTGTAATAAATGGTTTTTCCAAGACATACGCCATGACAGGCCTCAGGGTGGGTTATGTTGCCGGCAGGGAGGATATCATTGAGGAACTCCTTAAGGTGCACCAGTACAGTACTGCCTGCGCACCTTCACTCTCCCAGGTAGCTGCCCTTGCAGCCCTCAGGGGACCCCAGGACTGTGTAAGGGAGATGGTGGGGGAATTCAGGAGGCGCAGGGATCTCATGTTCAGTTCACTGGTGGATATGGGACTTGAATGCATGCTCCCGGGCGGTGCATTCTACATGTTCCCCCATGTAGGTGACTCTGCAGGGTTCACAGAGAGGTCACTTAGGGCGGGGGTTGCACTGGTGCCTGGATCCGCCTTCGGGGGTCATGGTTCAGGTTATGTACGCCTATCCTATGCAACATCATATGAACTTATTGAAGAGGCCATGGAGCGCCTTAAAAGGGTTGCTGGTGTTTAAATTGGATGAATCTGAGAGGATGAAGCTTGGCAGGCGTGCTGCCTATGTTGGTATAGGTGGTAACATATTCCTCACAGCATTCAATTTCACTGTCGGCCTCTCGTCGGGGAGCGTGGCCCTTGTTGCAGAGGCAGCCCATACCCTATCTGATGTCCTCACCTCGGTCATAACATATATAGGGTTCAGGGCCAGTCCCAGCCACTGAACTAGCTGACCTCACCACGACCTCGGTCATAACATATATAGGGTTCAGGGTGGGTCAGAGACCACCTGATAAGCAGCACCCCTACG
>Ga0208938_1000014_pt1:145000-247500 | contig 276867 bp, 318 predicted proteins | sample AD_UKC125_MetaG_FD_184434 | JGI IMG/M metagenome (GOLD analysis project Ga0208938, IMG submission 184434) | Active sludge microbial communities of municipal wastewater-treating anaerobic digesters from USA - AD_UKC125_MetaG (SPAdes) (version 2) | ecosystem: Engineered >...
ATTTTAATGTTTCCCTGGTAAAGACAATCATATGAACAATATCAGCCACCTAAAAGAGACTTGACTGATGAGATATGTAATTTTAATCCTTAAACAGAACCAATAGTTCAGTGTACTTCCAGTAACAGCACATCCCTCATCCATGAGAACAGAATTATAATACGGGATCCAATAATAATTTATGGATACCTTGATGATCATAAGTGTTGTTTTAAGTCTTTACATGGCATTCAACCTTGCTGCAAATGATATAGGTAACTCTGTGGGTACCGCTGTGGGGAGCGGCTCCCTGAAAATGAGAAGGGCTCTCCTGATTGGTGGCATATTTGTCCTTATAGGTGCCCTCTTCTTTGGAGGTAATGTAATAAAGACAATCAGTGAGGGGATAATTCCCGCTGGCCTTTTCAGTGCACGTGCAGCCCTTGTGGTTGTCTTAACCTCTTCGATCTGGATAACCTTCACGTTAATGAAAAAAATACCGGTTTCAGGTTCTGATGCCATTGTGAGCTCAGTCCTTGGAACCGGGATAGCGAGTATTGGGCTAAGCAACATCCGGGTTGATGTCCTTGGATTCATAGTTCTAAGCTGGGTTTTATCTCCCATCCTGGGTTTTTTATCAGGATTTATAATCTATTATTCTCTTAGAACCATTTTACTTAAACCCGCCAATAATATCGGCTTCAGGGATCGTCTTGAAAAGGTCTTTTCGTATCTGCAGATTTTCAGCTCAGCGTTCTCAGCCCTTAACCTCGGCGCCCTTGACATAGCCGTTGCAACGGGTGTGGTATTTGCAGCTGGAGGTTTCGGTGGAAATGAAATCCGTTTGCTGGGTGCTGCAGGCCTCCTGACCGGTATACTCATTGCAGGTAATCGGGTTACAGAAACAGTTGGGAGAAGAATAACCGATCTTACACCCAGCAGGGGCTTCTCAGCCCAGATGGCTGCAGCTACTGTTGTATATTTATTTCTGGGTTATGGTATGCCCATATCCCCCACGCAGACCCTCGTTGGATCCGTGATAGGTGTTGGGATTGCCCATGGAACATCAACCGTCAAATATGATGTTATAAAGGATATAGCCTATACCTGGATCGTAACCATACCTGTATGCCTTGTTATGGCAGCGGCCATCTATACACTGACAGGTATCCTATGATACCCTCCTAAGGGAAGGCAGTCAAGTTAAGGACCACGAAGACCGATACAGGTATCCTCTGATACCATCTCAAGGATCATGCACCGTACCATGATCCCTCAAAACCAGGGAATCATATATCTCTGAGGGCCCTTATTATGTCCCCATCAGAGATGATGCCCATCATTTTTCCATCCTTTACCACAACAAGCTGGTTGATGATACCATCATCAGCGTATTCATTCATTTTTTCAATGGCATCTGCAAGGGTTTCTGATGGCTCCACAGTCGCAACATCCTTAACCATAACCTCACCGACTGTTGTTCCAAGTTCATAGTTGTCAAGTATGAGGTTATGGCCGAGATCCGATGCCGTGACAATCCCAACAAGCTCATCATCCTCAATTACTGGAAGTGCACTTATCCTGTGCTTCATCAGTTTTTCGAATGCGAACACGACATCTTCAGATGGTTCGACAGTTATAACATCATCTGTCATCACTTCTCCAATACTAATCTCATTCAGTTTCTTCAGCAACCTCTCTGCCTCCTTTAACACTGGTTTTTGTGAGTGATTTTATGATCGAATCAATCGTCGTAACAACATCTATGTTTTCGATGACAGGCACATTGTGTTTCTTTGCCTGACTCTCAATGTATCTGTGGATTCTTCTAATGGCCCAGAAGTAACTTATATACCTCTTCAAGGGCCTCCTGGCCCACATCTGCCTGCAGCGGGAATAGAATCTGCCCTTATGTATGTTCTCATCCGAAACTGTCAGGACAAACATTGCAACGTTTTCCTTGTTAACAAGATCCTCCCTTATGAAACCGGGCACTATGTGGACTCCTTCAATAACTATGCTTATGCCCTCTGTAAGGGCCCTCTCAATTACAGCCTCAACACCTATACTTACACTGTCAACATGGTCCCTGAAGCCTATGAGCACCTCGTCCAGTTCGGGTGGTGGGGGTATGCGCAGGGACTGGTATGCCGTGTAGCTGGATTCATAGATTGATGGGAGAAGTTCCCTTGAGACTATCTTACGCATAACCTCCCTTATCATGTCGGTACTTATCATGTTCCTTATGCCAAGACGGTTTGCCACCTCAAAGGCGATGGATGATGTTCCAACACCTGAAGCACCGCCTATAAGTATTATGAGGGGCTCCTTGCACTGTCTTATCCGTCTCCAGAGCATGTATTTCTCTACGACCTCAGGGTCCTCCTCCTTGAGGTGCCTTGATACAACCTCAACGAGTTCATCTATTGTGATAAGATCGACCTTCTTCTTTTTAAGGTGAGCCTCTATCATTGAAGCGAAGGTGTATGCCTTGTTGGGATCCATTTCTGCTCTGGTCAGTGAACGTGCCAGCACACCCTTTGAGAAGGGTTCTGTGTATTTTTTTCCGCTTACCTCTCCCTGAACCATTATCATTTTTACTCACCTCAAAAAGAGTCCGGTAATAATCTGAAATCAGAGTTTTATATATTTAACTGGACTTAAGGTTGCATCTTTAGAGGGACCTTCAACCCCTGCCATGGTTCTATACATTTAACTGGACTTAAGGTCCAGGATTTCGGCCGTCACAGAGCCGTCTTCTGAAATTTCAATAAGGGCTGCTCTTCCATCTGAGAGCTGTCCCGGGTTTACGATGACCGTCCTCCCAATTCTGTCCACCCCTGGAGATTCATGTATATGTCCGCAGATATTGACACATGGCTCATGTTTTTCTATTATATTCCGTACAGCGGTGCTTCCCACGTTATCGCCTGATGGTATCCTGTCAACTTCCGTGGCGTGGGGTGGTGCATGGGTTACAAGTATGGAGATCTCATCATTCATGCCGGGCAGGAGGTTATCCAGCTCCCTCTGGATCTCATCCTCACTGAATTCAAAGGGTGTGTTGAATGGTGTGGGATTGGATCCCCCGAGACCGCAGATCCTCATGTTCTTTATGTTAAGAGCCCTTGCATGGAGGTTAAGGGCCTTTGAATTTTCTATCTTCTCCAGGGTGCCGTGGGGATCACAGTTCCCTGGCACTGCCAGAACCGGTATATTGTGGGATGCCAGGTCATTAAGCAGTTCCTCAACAAGTTCGGAAGGCCCGAAGTTTGTTATGTCCCCTGCAACGACTATCAGGTCCACCCTGTTGTTTCTGAGGTACCTGTGGAGTTCCGGGATTCCTGAGCCATGGAGATCACTAACAGCAAGGATTTTCATTTGAATTCCCTCCTTTTATTTCCTGAAAAAAGGAGCCTATCTCTTTCAAACCCTTCTTTATATCCTCTGAATCGCCGTAAACAGCTATGAGGTCATCTTCTTCAAATTCTATTATCAGGCTGTGGGTTTCGGCGATGTCCTGAACCCTGTCTTCTGCAAGGGGTTCCTTAAGATGTACTCTTGCTGCTGCAAATCCTGGTGGAGCACCCACAATGAACCTGGATTTTGTTTCGGGTGGTTTATGGACTTCCTCTCCGCGCGCGGCTCTCTTCAATTTTTCAATCCATTCCCCTGGATAGTCAGGATCAAGGTTCTCGGCAAGGTCAAGGAGCTCTTCTTGAATTGAGTTCAGCATGTCATTTATCCTTTTAAGCTCCTTAATCATTTCAGGGTTTTCTGTGTCTGTCTTGTAAAAGTTTATTGATGTCCTGACAAGTCTTATGTCCTCTGTTACAGATACCGGGACTTCCACGTCCCTCTTTCTCAGGTCAGTTAAAAGTTCAACAAGCACAAACCATGTCTGTTCAACAGGGAGTGTCATAGGTGTCCTTCCAGAATTTTTAGGGTTGTGTGGTTTATCTTAGCACCTGCTTCTTCAAGTTCCCGGCGAATTTCATCTACGCTGCTGTATGAGTCCAAGAAGAGTACATGATTACTCTGGGTGCCCTTTATGGATATTATGGCTATCTCATCGTCATCTGATAACTTCTTTTTTTCAAGGCCTGCCTTATAGTCCACAAACGGGCGGAATTCTTCAGGAAGATCCTTCAGGGTGAATATTCCCTTTAAGGTAGCTATAAACAAAAAAACACCTCAAAAAATTTATTTACGGGAGATGGTGCTCCCTCTAAAAATGAATAAACTGGTTTATCCGCTTCCAGGTGCAAGGCGGTCGAGTTCCTCTAGTTTTTCAAGGCACTCGTCTACACATACCTGGTGTGCGTCAACCACAAGGTCCTCCTTCGGAAGACCCATTGCAAGTCCAAGGAGCTGTGCCAGGTGAAGCACGGGGATGTCGAATTCTTCGCCGAATTTGTCCTTGATTTCCATCTGTCCAACGTCAAACTGTAGGTGGCAGAATGGGCAGACGTTCACTATGGCGTCGACACCTGCTTCCTTCATGTTGGTGAGTTTTTCCCTTGTGAAGTCAAGGGCAACGTCAAGGTCCCTTGATCTTACTCCACCACCGGCACCGCAGCACATCATCTTGTCTTTGTAGTCAATGGATTTTGCGCCGGTAACCTCGACGATTTCATCGAGGATTGTTGGTCTTTCAGGGTTGTCTATGTTTATTTCGTCGCTTGGTTTGAGGAAGTGGCATCCGTAGTGCACTGCCACGTTAAGGTTGAGTGGTTTTTCAACTATCTCTGCGAGTTTGTCAAGGCCCACATCGTTGTAGAGGACTTCTGCAAGGTGTCTTACGTTGACTTCGCCCTTGTATTCCCTTCCTGCTTCTTTGAGGATCTCGTTGATCTTTGCCTTCATTTCCTCGTCTTCTTTGAGGAGGTGGTTTGTTTCGAAGAGTGAACCGAAGCATCCGTTACATTCTGTCATGATGTCCATGCCCATGTCTTCGGCGATTGTTATGTTCCTTGCTGCTATTGCAGCCCATGTGGTCTTGTCGAATGACCCGAATACACCGGGTGCCGGGCAGCAGGATGCTCCTTCCATGTCCTTGAGTTCTATTCCGAGTTTTTCAAACAGCACCCTTGTTGCCTTTTCAATTCCAGGGTACCTGTTGTTCATGATACATCCTAAAAAGTATGCGATTTCCATTTCAATGCCTCCTTATTCAAGTTCACCTGTTTCCCAGTTGTATCCTATTAACTGGTCAAAGCCTGTTGCCTTGATGATCTTCTGGACCTCTTCGAGGGCTTCAGGGAACTGATGTGTTGTTGGTGGTAGTTCTCCAAGACCAACAGCCTTCCTTAATTCCATTGTGGCATCGTTTATTGGCACGCCGTGACCTGTTTTTATAACGAAGGATCCGACTGCCTTGTGGGCCGGTGCCATGAATCCTGCCTTAGCTGCCTCGTTCCTTGCAAGTTTCACGACGTCCACGATTTTAACCTTACGGGGACATCTTTCCTGGCAGGAGTAGCAGGTTGTACACATCCAGAGTGTTGGGTCTGCTATTATTTCATCCTTTAATCCCACGTTTGCCTTTCTTATTATCTGACGCACCCTGTAGGGTGTTCTCCTTCCGGATGGGCAGGATCCTGTGCAGGTACCGCACTGGAAACAGTATTCAAGGCTGTCTCCACCGGCTTCCTTTATTTTTTCAGAGAATTCCTTGTCAATATTACCCTTTCTGATTATGTTTTCTTCTCGCTCTAGTAGGGTCATTATACCACTCCTTTCACCTTTATCCTCTTCCTCTGATTCATCCTCAGAAGTTTCTGATTCATCTTCAGAAGAGGGTTCGTCCTCAACAATCTCCTCGGTTTCATCGGAGGTTCCTTCAGTTTCTTCAGACTTAACATCCTCACCTGCAGACTCCTCTGATTCATGAACATCAGCAGCCCCTGAAGGTTCCTGAACACCAGGAACATCGACTGCGTCATCTACGGGTTCTGCAGGTTCCGGAGGTTTTTCTGAAGTTTTTTCAGGTTGAGGTTTTTCACTTTTCTCAGCTGGTTCGGTTGTAGTCTCAGTCTTCTCTGCTTCACTGTCCTCTTCCTTCTTTTCACCCATCAGGATTTCTTTTAGGCGCTTTAGAACTGACATTGTTTCTCACCCTGAAAGATCGCTGGTTTGTTAAACCTCAGATTTTTCTTATTAGACTGTGACCCTTATGGATATATAAAGATTCCTAAAAATTGCCAAAGTGTAACCTTTTAGGTGACACAAATGGTTAGTAATTCCGCAGACTAACCTAATCAGCAGACGGTGTTAAGATGAAGGTTGATGACTACCAGATAAAAATCCATGATGGACCTGCAAGGTACGGGATGGTCGGAGGTGCGGAGACACCCCTCCTCCTTAAACATGAAGAGATGGAAATTGCAGAATATGAGACACTCCCCTACAGCATCCCCCGGGAGCTTGCAGAATGGGGTGTTGCCGAAACCCTGAGGATGGCTTCAGGCTCAGATGCAGAATATGCATTCATCCATGGCTCAATGTACAGGGACCTCAGGGTAAAATGTGCCCTTGAACTTGAAGATCTTGGTTTCAGGAGACTCATAGTGGCAAACATGGATGAACTTCTGCAGAGGCCCAGGGACCTCGTTGAAACTGTCACATCACTCCGTGAGGCCCTTAAACCCGACACACTCCTCTGTTCAACATTTTCACACCCTGCATTCATTCCCCTCCTTGCCTACATGGGGATGGATATATTTTCCGATGCCCTGGCAGAGTTCTACGGAAGGTTAAACGTGTTCCTTACAGAGACACATACCTACCCCCTCAATGAGTACCGTTTATATGAAATGGGCGCTGAAGAACTTGTGGAGGAGAACAGGAGGACCCTTAACCTTGTCATTAGAGAGGTCCGTGAACGTATAAAGAAGGGGACCCTGAGGAACCTTGTTGAGGAGCGCGCCGCATCATCCCCTGTGAACATGTCAGCCCTCAGGATACTTGACCATGAAAAACAGGATTTTCTCCAGAAATACACCCAGCTCTACTGAATTATCCTGAAAAAATCCCTGAGGCCCCACCCACCGTCCGAAAAAATACACCCGGCTCTACTGAGATCATCCTCAGGGAACAGGCGATGCAATGATCATGTAATGGTAGGGGCCCGCATCAAGGACATCACGTACATTGAATCCATGCTCCTCAAGTATCTCCCTGACCCGGTCCTCAGATAGCCTTATATCCATAGGGGGTCCTGGAGTATCGGGTATCCTCTTGAAGTCAACGATTGCAAGTTTACCATCCCCCCTGAGGAGCCTCCTTATCTCAGCCATGAGGGGTTCGACCTCATCATTGGCCACCGTACCATGGAAGACATTTGCCATGAAGTAGAGGTCAACCGTTGAATCATCAATGGGCATTTTCCGGGTTATATCAGCAACTAGAGGTGTTATATTCGTCCTGTCCCCTATCCTGGCCTTAAGTTTCTCAACTGATTCAGGGTAGATGTCAACTGCAATGACCATCCCTCCGTCACCAACCACCCCTGATGCCTCAATTGAAATGAATCCATCTCCACAGCCAGCATCAAGGAAGGTGTCTCCACTTCCAAGTGGCAGGAGCTTCATAAGATCCTCTGCATCAATAAGGTCCCTTGTTGATTTTCCTGCATGGACATGGCCCATTACTTCACCTCCCCTAAGTTTATACCCTGTATCATGGGACTCCCTGTGAATCCCCTGAAGGATATATAGGGAGGGAGAGAGATATAATACTGTGGTGTTTTTTATGATTGATAAGATGGAGCTCACCATGACAAATGGAACGGTTCATCACTTCAGGAGGGGTGAATTCGGGGTGGAGGCCATAATGGTTGATAAGGATAAATGCTTCATAAAGGTTAGTTTTAAAGAGAGAGAATTCGGAAAAAGGGAGATGATCATACCCCTCCAGAATGTTGAAAAATGCGACTACATCATCAAATAATTGAAATAAGGGGTTCGCTGGTGTTTAAAGTATCATCCCCTTAACAAGATCCTCGGGGGCTCCCGCAACCTCCACCAGGTACTCTGCCTCCACGAAGTGAAGTCCCGCCGGGATAACAAGGCAGTGGAGAGGATCCCCTAAGTCCTCATCAATGAGGTCCATTATACGGTCAGCCCTCACAAGAGGTTCCTCTGAACCAGCCCTTGCAATTACAACTGCAAGGGTGTCCCCCCCGATGGTGTCATCATCCAGTTCCCCTGATGCCTTCATCAGATAACTGAGGCCCTCATTTGCAGTCATGTACCTCTCCCTGTGGGCTTGTATATCCAGGAGGACAAGGGAATGGGAGCTGTTTTCAAGGTTAGCCCTGATGTTAAGGTAGGGGGAGAGGGGGAAGTAGTTATCCTCTGTGAAGGGTATGGTTATTATCCTCCCGAACTTGTAGGCCTGGAGCCCTGCAAGGCCTGGTGCTGCTGAGATTATCGATGATGAATGGATCACCCTTGTCTCAATACCCCTCCTCCTGGCATCCACCAGAATCTCCGTGTGTGTTGTGGCAATCAGGGGGTCCCCGGGGACAAGGAGGGCTACATCAACCTCCTCAGCCCTCTGAAGGGGTACCCTGTCCTCCTCAACCTCTTCCCTCCTCAGGACCCTTACATCCTTCCCTGTTAATCTTTCAATCGCCGAGAGGCTGGAGCCCTGAAGCATTGCAGTGTAAAATTCTGCGTAGACCTCATGGCAGCCTTTAACTGCTTCAAGTCCCTTCAGCGATATGTCCCTTTCATCGTAAAGTCCAAGTCCAATTATGTAGAGCATATATAAGACCTCTCATGATGGTGTAAGTAAATTTAACCCAAACAGCGGCAGATCTCCTTCCAAGGGGGAGCCGAAAATTTTTACATCAGTTATAATAGTAAATGTACTGATATATTATCCTTGCAGTAACCGGGCGGGTATGGAGAACACTGAACCTCAGGTAATTTTACAGCCTTTCCATACTTACAGCACCGGGAGTATGGGAAAACACTGAACCCAAAAAGGTCCCCTGCAGTTCCTGCAGATGGTGAATATCAGCGGACAGACAGCATCAGCCCCCCCCCCTTAAGTTAAACAGGGGGTTAAAGGGGCTGCGGGAAGATTCATGGGGGCCAGAAAGCCATGGTTTTCCCGTGATCATACCGAAATTAGAGGCAATAAGCGAGAGGGAAGTTCTCATTATGAAGGGATTGAAGGTTCCGAAGAAGATGGCCAATGAAATAATAAAGCTTCTTGTTGAATCATCGGTGATTAACCGGGACTACAGGATCAGGAGGGATGATGAACACGTCTACATACCCATCCTGGAAGATGCCGATGTCCCTGAAATTGATGGTGTGACAGTCATAGATGATTCCTTTGATGAAAGTAAAAGGTCGCCGAGGAGTTTTATTGACATACTCAGGGATGAAATTCCAGCTGAACTCCTTGAATCCATAAGGAGGTCCTTTGATATCATAGGGGATGTTGTGATCGTTGAGATACCCTATGAACTTGAGGATTACAGGTTCAGAATCGGGGAGGCCGTGCTTGAGTTCACAGGGAGAAGGGCCGTTTACATGAAGAGGGGGAGTGTAAGCGGCGTTGTGAGGACAAGGGAACTTGAGCTCATCGCAGGGGAGCCTGTATCCGAGACTGTCCACAGGGAGTACGGTAGCAGGATCCTTGTTGATGTCAAGAAGGTTTATTTCAGTCCCAGGCTGGCCAATGAAAGGGAGATTGTGGCGGGTCAGGTCAGGGATGGTGAAGTTGTCCTTGACATGTTTGCAGGGGCGGGGCCCTTTGCCGTTGCCATTACAAGGCACGGAAGGGCCTCAAAGGTGTATGCTGTAGACATAAACCCTGACGCGGTCCATTACATCAGAAAGAACGCGGAGATCAACCCCGGAGGGGACCGTATAGTTGCCATTGAGGGTGACGTCAGGGAGTTCCTGAGGGGAAGGGAGTCCTTCGCAGACCACGTTATCATGAACCTCCCCGGGACGGCCTGCGAGTTCCTTGATGATGCCGTGAGGGCTGTGAAGGATGGCGGGATAATACATTACTATGAATTCGCACGGGACTTTGAAACTCCCATGAAGCGTCTCAGTAAGGCCGCTGAACCCTTCAGTGTGGAATTTATTGATAAAAGAAGGGTGAAGTCAAGAAGCCCGGGGGTATGGCATATGGGAATTGATGCCAGAATAAAGAAAACTGAGAAATGAAAACACCATACAGGGATTAATTAAAAGATGGAGAAATAAAACCCCAACACAGGGAATTGATGCAAATAAAGAAGAGAAAGACCACTATAATGGATCAATAATACCATTCTCTGTTATTATCCCGGTTATGAGGTCTGATGGGACTATGTCAAAGGCCGGGTTGATGGCCCTGGTGCCCTGTGGCGCGATCCTGCAGCCGCCATAATACAGGACCTCTGAGGGATCCCTCTCCTCTATCTCAACATCGTAGATGGAATTTTCCCTGTCAAAGGTGCTGAGGGGTGCTGCAACATAGAAAGGAACCTCGAAGCGTTTTGCTGCAAGGGCGACCATCAGGGATCCTATTTTATTCGCCACCCCGCCGGTGGCAACACGATCAGCACCTATTATGACCTTGTCTATCCTTCCTGTCTGCATGAGGTACCCTGCAGCGACATCAGCAATGAGCCTGACGGGTATGCCCTCCTGCTGCATCTCCCAGACACTTAAACGTGCTCCCTGTCCAACGGGGCGTGTTTCATCACATATTACGGTTATATTCTTTCTCTGATCCCTTGCAGCCCTGACAACGCCCAGTGCTGTCCCGTAATCAACACAGGCAAGTGCACCTGCATTGCAGTGTGTCAGGATGGTGTCACCGTCATCAATGACCCCTGCTCCGTGTCTTCCTATTGCCATGTTCGTCTCCACATCCTCCCTGTACATCCTTAGGGCCTCCTCAAGGGGGGATTCAGAGTTCATGGCACGGTCAACAGCCCAGAACAGGTTGACTGCTGTTGGACGGGACGCCTTTATCTCATCTGCGGCCCTGGCGGTATCTTCTCCTGCCAGGTGGGCAAGTGCAACCCCAAAGGCTGCTGAAACACCGATGGCTGGAGCGCCCCTCACCACCATCTCCTTTATTGCGTATATCACGTCCCTGTACGTCCTGCATTCGAAGTATTCAAGGGAATCCGGGAGTTTTCTCTGATCTATAAGTACAAGCTTTCCGTCCTTCCATTCAAGGGTCTTCACCGTTACTCACCCAGGGGCTTCAATTTATCAGTAGTGGCTTGCTGGTGTCATGTCAAGGTGTTTGTCCGCGCCCTTTTTGCCGGGTATTCCATAGGCATCTGCACGGCACTGTGTGCAGGCCCGGAAGACGGGTATTATCTTCTCAACCTCTCCCCTGACCCTTTCAATCTGTTCACAGGTGGGTCTCGGGTAGTCCTTCATCTCCCCCATGGGTATGAGGGGTATTATGTTCATGAGGGATGCTCCCCTCCTTTTAACCTCCCTTGCAATGTCAACTATGTGTTCATCGTTGAGGCCTGGTATGAGGACGCTGTTGACCTTAACTATTACTCCCCTTTCGGCGAGTTTTTCAATACCCTCAAGCTGGTTCCTTGAGAGTACCTCAAAGGCTTCCCTTCCACGGTAGACCTTACCCCCGTAGATGACGAAGGAGTAGATCTTCTCGCCTATTTCAGGGTCAACCGCATTCACGGTTACCGTGACCGTGTTAACCCCCATCTCGGCAATTTCATCTGCCTTGTCAGGTAAAAGCAGCCCGTTCGTGCTCATACATTTAAGGAGGTCGGGGAACTCCTTGCTGGCCTTCTTGAAGAACTCGAAGGTTTCTTCATTTGCAAGGGCATCACCTGGCCCGGCAACCCCAATCACACTGATTGGCATCTCTGATCTGACCTTCTTTACATGTTCCACCGCGTCATCAGCCGTCATTACCCTTGCAGCGACGCCGGGGCGCATTTCACACTCATTTATGTCCCTTGTGCAGAATTTGCAGTGTATGTTACAGCGTGGAGCGATTGGCAGGTGGATTCTACCCACCTTATCATGTATTTTTTCATTGAAGCAGGGGTGAGCCTTTGTTATATGGGCAAACCTTGTCTGTCTCGGATTTGCGGGCATTAGGGGTGCCTCCTGATAGGTTTTACTGATATCATAATCTTCACCTTTTCGAGAAGTTCAGCTTCTCATATCCTTAATTATCTCCCTGGCCTTCATTATCCATTCATCCCTTATTGTCTCATCGGTGCATACCATGGCGATTATGCCATCCTCTGAGAGGTCCCTTATAACACGGAATCCCTCAGGTATTATCCGGAATATGGCGTCGTAGACCTTCTTGCGGAGGTTCATGGAGGGGTCATGGATTATCATGCCGCTTATATCTGATACAGGATCCTCAACCACAACCTCAAACCTTGATGGCTGGCGGACCCTTCCACGACCCTGTGTCTCCCATAACTTCTCCAGGAGCTCCGGCAGATATGTTTCATCCTTTATTCTCAGGTGAATTGCCCCTGTGGCTTTATCGGTTTCTGGTTCAGCCATGTCCTCAAGGTATACGGGTTCGGATGCCCTCTGGGTTTTAACCGCTATTATGAAGACGGGTCCCCTTGGATCCGCCCACACCCTGAGATCCTCCACTGACCTTACAAGCTGAAGGTCCTGGAGCACCTGTCTGGCGATTATTTCATAGACCGCAGCACCCTCGGGGTCATAACACTCAACCTTTATTCCCATCTGCTACCCCTCACCAGCTCCTCTCATTCCTGAAACAAGGAGGGCTGCGCCAACTGCTCCGATGTGCTGTGAGTACGGCGGTACTATCACATCGATCCCGCCGAGGATTTCGCTGACTGCACTTACAAGGCCCTCTATGAGGGATGTTCCTCCAACCTGTATGAGGGGTTCCCTCACGTCTATCTCCTGGAGCTGCTGCTCATAGACCTGTTCCGCCACAGAGTGGCATGCTGCAGCTGCGGCGTCCTCCCTTGATGTTCCTGCTGCCAGGGCCGTTACAAGGTCCTGTATACCGAATACTATACAGTAACTGTTAAGGAGGGCCTTCTTGTAGTCCCCCTTCATGGCCAGGCTTCCAAGTTCATCGATTTCAACCCCGAGCCTCCTGGCGGTTATCTCAAGGAAACGGCCCGATGCACCTGCACAGATACCTCCCATGGTGAAGTTGTCGGGTATGCCATCGTTGACCGTTATGACCTTATTGTCCATCCCACCTATGTCAAGGACCGTTGCCTCACCCTTCTGGTGGTCTGCAAGGAACACTGCCCCCTTTGAGTTAACACTGAGTTCCTCCTGTATGAGGTCTGCATTGTAGTGCTTTCCTATTGTGAGCCTCCCGTAGCCTGTGACGCCTATCCCTTCAAGGTCCTTCATCTGATAACCTGTTCCTGTCAGGGCCTCCTCTATTCCCTTCTCTGCTGACCCCAGCACATCCGTTGTTGGAACCCATCCGGTGCCTATAACCTCATTGTCCTCCATGAGGACCACCTTGGTTGTGGTTGAACCCGAGTCAATGCCCAGGGTCAGGCCCTCCTGTTTTTCCCTTGCAAGTATGCTCTTCCTTGCAACTATTGTTGCCAGTGCCTCCATTCGTATGAACAGCTCATCGGCCTTTGTCCGTTCTGTGAATGAATAGGTTACGACGGGCAGTCTCGTGTTCTGCTGTATGAATCTCCTTATCTCGTTCCTGACAAGGGCCCCCTCAGCGCATCTGAAACAGGTTGCTATGAAGACCGCGTCTGCATCTGTTTTACCCTCCACAAGGGACATCGCCCTTGCTATCATGAGTCTTATGCTTGAACTGGCGCAGTTGAATCCGAACTTTTCATAGGCCTCGTCTATGTAATCAAGGTCAGCCTCGGGGATCACTATCTCGGCGCCGAAGGTGCTTGCCGCCTTCTCTATTTCCTTCTGAACACCACTGTAGTCGGTTCCGCATGATATCTGGGCTATTTTAACCATTTTTAGCCTCCAGTTCATCAAGGAATTTGTTTATCCTGTTAACGACCTCTATCGTCTCCTCACGTGTTGTGGGATACTTGAGTTCGAGGGTTGGTATCCCCTTCTTACGCAGGTGGAAGACGCATAATTCATTGGTCCGTGCGCATCCGATGCATCCGAACCCGAAGGGTGCTTCCTCCATTATTATGGCTGCGTCTGCCTCCTCAATGAGCGGTCCGAAGATTGACATCCTCCCCCTGACTCCTGAGGGGACCTCTATGGCGGCGTACTTCAGGCCCTTTATGGGGTCCTCCTCTGTTATGTTGAAGGGTGGTGAATCTATCTCCGGATCGGTGACCTTCTTTTTTATCTCCTTCTGGATCACCAGGGGCTCATGTCCCCTTCTCTCAACAAGATCAGCCAGTATGAGTGAATTTGGTGGGAATATGGCTATCTTCAATAGAACTCCCCCCTGTCAACATCCTCGGGTCTTCTGGCTATTTCAACCATGTCTGTGAAGAGGCCCTTGGTGACGTCCACTATGCCTACGGCGCAGATCACCTCACCCTTCTCCTTGAGGGGGACCACGATCACTGGTGTGCCTTTGTAGGGGCCGCTTTCAGGTGTCTCACGTGCTATTTCCCCTGATTCAAGGACCTTTTCAAGGACTGGTCCGGTGTAGCTATCATCCACCACCTTACCGTCCTCTATTCTGAGTCCAGGGGAATTTTTACTCCTTATTGTGAGGGGGAGGCGATTTACGAGTTCATGTATGCACATTCCAAGGTCCCTCAGTTCATCTCCACCTGATGATGCTGTTATTTTCATTTTATCAGTCCTCAACATTCTCCTTTGATTTTTTTCTTTCTTCTGCTATCATCCGGAATTCTTCTACCGGGACTTTGCCCTTCCTCTTTACGGTGACCTCAGCCGGTCTTTCTAGGGCTTCGCTTACATGGCCCAGGAGTTTGAATTCCTTCTCAAGCTGGTGGTATCCTTCACGGGCAGCGCCCCTGTGTCCCCTGCATCTCCTCGGGTCCCCTGGTGGGAATCCCCTCTCCTTGGTGAATATGTTGGCCGGGTCGATGCTCCTTATTTTTTCAATGGCTTCCCTAACGTCTTCTGTGTTTCCATGGATGAGGGCGCCGTAGCATGTTGATTTTATTGTAAGGGGAAGGCCGAGGAGGTGCAGTTTCTGGACAAGTTCAGATGAGCTGATACTTGCAGATGGGCTCAGGATTATCATCCTGGTTGAAGTTTCATCATTTTTTTCTTTCTCTGACATAAACCGTGTCCCCCTCCTTGAATTTTTCCACATTCTTAATGCCCCTTGTGATCCTGCCTATTATGTTGGTGCCGTTGAAGGGCTCCCCTGTGGGGCCGTATTCATCGTTGTCCTCAAGCCTCACACCAACCATTCCGATGTGTCTTCTTGACATGTTTGTTATGCCTATCTCCCCCTTCTTCACGCAGCCTTCAGGTGTGTTTTCAGGTACCAGACCCTTTGCCATTGACTTTTCACCCTCAAACATCACGACCTTCATCCCGGGGAAGGCGAAGTGCACCTTCATGGATCCTATTGGTGTGTCCAGGAGGCCCGTCATCCTCCTGAAGTACCATGAGGATCTCGGAGCCTGTGGATCCATCTCTATCTCAATGATCCTTTCAGGGTCTATGCCCACTGTTTTAACCTTTCCTTCCCTGAGTATTTCCATGGTGTATGCTGGGTCCTGGGCAACGACTATGGCTTCATCGTCCATGAGGCCTTCCCTTACCTGCTCTATACCGTAACTGCTGAGGTATTCCTCTGCTTCCTTCTGGGTCATTGAGACCGTCATTATCCTTCCGGGTTCGCTCTGGATGGTGATGCTGTCCCCTTCACCGGCTATGTCCACGAGTTCCATGCCCTCTGTAACATTCCCTATTATGTTATGGGATGGTGTTGAAACCCTGTCCTCCCTGTAGATGTAGACCCTTCCGGCTCCCCTACCTGTGTTTCGGAGCGTTACCGTGCCCCTCTTCCTTTTATCTATCCTTTCAGGGTCCTTCTTTATTCCCTGTAGTGAGTAGAACCCTATAAAGGAGTTTGCCTCATAGTCAACCCTTAATTTACCATCCTCCAACATTGTGAAGAAGTGTTCAACCGACTGGGGTGAATCCATTGATGCCTTAACCTTCACATAGGTGAATAACTGGTTACCGTCCTCAAGGGGTGTCTGGAGGTCGGTTACCGCGGCACTCTTCACTATGCTCCTTCTCTTAACAACAGGTTCCACGGATTTTATAACGTCTTCATCGGTTAATCTTTCAAGGGTTCTTCTTCCACCGGTTATCCTTGCAAAAACACCCCTGTTTTCATCTGGTGCACCGTAGACTGCCCTGTGATCCTCCTTTGAGAGTATTATATGGGTTGAATCCGGACTGAAACCTGAAAGGCTTATTACAACCTCGTTTTCATCGTAGCTGAACTCCTTCCTTGTTGGTTCAAGGTCTGTCTTCAGGGGGCCCATTGAAACCTCAGATGGGGTGGTCCATCTTATACGCAGATTTTCAAGTTTTCTGTAGATCCGTCTCCAGGTATCCACAAGTAGGGGTGCTTCATCTGGCAGGACCTCTATAAGGACACTTCCTGCTGTTGTCCTGATCCTGTAGGTGTCTATGGTCTCTTCAAGCTCCTGGGTACCCTTTATTACCCCTACAAGGGTCCTCTCCATGTGGGGTGCATCTGTGGCCCTTATTGCATCCTCAACGGTTGATCCATCCGGAAGCTCAACCTCAACTCCATTAACCTTAACTAACATCAGGTCTCCCCCATGATTTTTCTTCAGTCACACCCATTATCCTCTCCCTTTCAAGGTCAAAGAGCACTCCCTCCTCATCACCTGATCTTAGATAGAGTTTTCTTTCACCTATTATTTCACCCGCATCTGATGCCTCTATTCCCACGGATTCCAGGAGCTCCATGCATTCAGCCACCCTTTCCTCCTGTGCTGTGAGTACAAAACCTGAACCAGGGTACATCCTGAGCCAGTCCACCCAGTCCACTGAACTGTTCCTGGGGATGGATTCCATCTCAACCCTTGCCCCCACCTCCGATGCTTCAAGGAGCATTCCAAGGGTCCCCAGGGTCCCCGGGTTGCTTATATCCTTTCCTGCTGTTACAAGACCCCTTTCAGCAATCAAGGCCATTATCTCTATCTGGGCCTGCACATCCTCCGGTGTCTTGTGTGTTGTTGTATCCCAGTTTAGGGGGAAGGATGGGTGTGGCCTTCCATCAAGGTCTATCCCTATTATAACCCTGTCGCCGGGGCGGGCATCACAGCTTGTTATTATGGCATCCTCAGGGGCTATTCCTGCAATTGAAACATCCAAGGCATCGTAGGGTGTGTCGGGGTGGACGTGTCCCCCCACCATCGGAACCCCGAACTTCTCTGCACCGTCCCTTATGCCCTCCATTACACTGTAACAGGTCTCCCTGCTGTTTATTGAGAGGACGTTAACCATCCCTATGGGTTTACCCCCCATTGCTGCAATGTCATTCACGTTAACCAGCACCGAGCAGTAGCCGGCCCAGTATGGGTCCGATTCAAGCAGCCGCCCCCATATCCCGTCGGCTGCAAGTAGAAGAAGTTTTCCATCACCAATCCTTATGGCGGATGCGTCGTCGCCAAATCCAAGGTAGGTGTTGCCTGAAACATTGTATGCGTCGTTTAAAATAGAAACTATGTTCCTTATGGGTCGCTTCCTTGTTACACCCTCAAAATTCTTAAGGGAATGGATGATATAATCTAAATCCAATTCCACACCTCTTTTTATCGATTCAGGTGGATCTTATAGTGTAGCTGGCACCTATATTATCTATAATCTGTAGGAGATCCCTTTTAAAACTTTCCACATCTTCAGTTTCAAGGCTGTCTCTGCCCCTGAAGAGTTCCTCATGTATTTTCTTACCGACTATATCGTCCCATCCGCCTTCAAATTCTATTATCAATGAGCCCAGGCACCTGAAGCCCTCCCTTACCACCCTGTCTATGTCGCCATCGGTGATGCCTATTATGGGTACATCGAATCTGTAGAGGATATCCGCGGCTACAAGGGTGGTGTCATCGCCAACGGTCACGACGAGGTCGGAGCTGTGAAGCCGGTATATGTCCTCGGCTGCATGGTTCAGGAATGATACCCTGAATTTTTTCTTTTCTTTTTCCCTCCTTTTAACCTTCCTTGGTTTTACACTCGCCCTCCTGAGGAGTCCTGTCTTTACTACGGCTTCGCTGAGGTTTATCCTTCCAAGTTTTTCAACACCGTGCTCCTTTATCCTGCCCCCGATTATCTCTGTGATTACACCGTCCTCTGCCACCAGGGTGACCTCATCTGATGTTGAAACCCCTACAACGATGCCGTTGACAAAGATGTTCTCATTCTCAGAGACCCCCACAAGTCTGCGGTATTCTGTGCCGTTGGACTCCGTGTCCCTGCAGGGTTCGTCATGGAAGAGTTCACGGCATATCTCATCAGGATCTACGAGTTCCAGGTGGAGTTCCCTGGCAATTTCCCCTGCAAGTTCATGCACGGATTCTGTCCAGGGTACAACGCTTCCATCATCCTCACCTGGTCTCTCTATCTGGATGAGATCTGGTTTCCTCTTTGATCTTCTGAACACCTTGTATCCGAATCCATGCCCTGTCACACGGGATTTTCCATAGTTCATGAGGACGACAAGGTCAGCGCCCTCCTCTGCGAAGAGGTCCGCTGATTCGCTTGGTAGTCTCTTTTCTGATATGTCTATGGTGTCCTCAAGGTGGGCGTCGTAGACAGCGGTTCTGCCCATGGTTCCGCCGAGCCTTGCCCTTACTTCACCGTATTTTTTGAGGAACTCTATGAGTTCCGCTGCATAGCCAGAGTCCACTATCTGTGGTCCGTGCACAACCACGCCTATCTTCATATGATCCCCTCGTCATCTTCTTCTTTTCCGGACTATCCCGGACCCGCATACCTCACATTCTTCATGGGGGTAATCATCGGAGTATTCCCTTTTACATCCCCTGCATGTCCTGATCCAGGTGTAGGTCTCCTTTATCCCCTCTGTAAGGACGCTTCTGAACCTTATTCCAAGGAGCTTCAGGGTGTTCTGTATCGTGTAGTCATCTGTTATTACAGTAACATCATCCCTCCCTTTGAGTGAAACTGCAAGTCCTATGACCCTTTTATCCGTCTCTGAAAGCTTCAGTACGTCTCCTGATTCCCGCACCGCCTCCTGGACCATTTCCATACTTTCAGGGTCTGGTTCTTCTATCCTTAATTTACCCTCTTCAATGGCTTTTTCAAATACCATCCTGGATTTGAAGTCCTTAATCTCTTCAATAACCTGGTTGACCGTGTAATTATCCCTATCAGAGGGTATGTAACCGTTTATGAATGCCGATGCATCAAGAACCTTCTTCATGGAAATCACTCTACACTTGTTATGAAGGCAATTATCATATCTAATTTTCTGAGCCAGTTAGGAGGGTATGGGTCCAGGTTTTTTAAGGTGGCCTTCATGGTGAGCTGGCTGATGAAACCTCATTGATGACACCTGAGATCCAGATTAGAGTAGCCGTCGGGGATCAGGGGTACTGCACGGATGTCACAGGATAATCAGGGGGACCTTCAGGGTGGTAGCCTTCATGGATAATATCCGTGGCATGTTATGGATAATCTGTCGCCGGTTAAAAAGTATTACTAAAAAATTCAGTGAAATGGATCGGAACCTTCTTTTTTAGAAATTAAGGTTTTTCAGCCCATTTAAAGGTAATAGGATGCCATTTGATCCGTTTAAATTAACTGGCGAAAACTTTATAAATGGTGTTAATCATATATACTACTCGGGTAGGGTCCAGGACTTTTAAACTCATTCTGGTCTTTTAAATTGGAATTGAAACCGCCTCCAATCCAATATCAAACCCTACCCCAACCAAACTGTCACAAATTTTTATTACTTTTCTCCGGGTGTCAGAAAACCAGATATAAACCTTTTCAGTGACAGAAAAATCAAAAGACTTATAAACAGTGGCTGCAATAAATACTGTGTTACATAGAACATGTATTATTAATAAAGTGGCTGGTTAATATGAAAAGTCCGAGTATGGAGGAACACCGGAGGGATGCCCCCAGGAGCATCAGGTGCGGGGTCATAACCCTCAGCGACTCAAAGTATTCAGAATTTATGAAGAAAGGTGGAATCCCTGAAAGTGACATCTCAGGAAGAACACTGGTTGATGTCCTCTCTGAAGATTATTCTGTCATGGACCATATAATAATACCCGACGATGCAGACAGACTGGTGGCTACCATCAACCAGCTGATAGATGGTGGTGCCTCGGTTATCTTCACCACAGGGGGCACAGGTATAGGGAGCAGGGATATAACCGTTGAAACCCTTAAGGAACTCTTTGAAAAGGAACTTGATGGTTTCGGTGAGATATTCAGGCACCTCACCTTCAGGGAGCTCGGGGCCGGTGCAATACTTAGCAGGGCAACTGCAGGGGTCTACAGGAGGACCCTCATATTTGCACTCCCCGGCTCCCCAAACGCCGTTAAACTGGGAATTGAACTTGTGGTCTCTGAACTGCCGCACCTTGTAAAGCACCTGAGGGAATGATCATCTGAAATCAGAGACAGAAAGCAGGGGTACAAGTTCCAGTCCCCTCTCCCTGAATTTCTCCAGTGCTCCCTCCTCACGGTCCACCACAACAAATGCCCTTTCAACGATACCTCCGTTTCCGGTGATTGCATCAATGGCCTTAAGGAGGGATGCTCCTGTCGTTGTCACATCCTCCACAACAGCAACCCTGTCACCCTCCACAAGTTCGCCCTCAATGAGTTTTGATGTGCCGTAACCCTTCTTCTCCTTCCTTATCATAAGGAGGGGTTTATCTGACTCAAGGGATACTGCCGTTGCAATGGGCACCGCGCCAAGGGCGGGTCCTGCAACCCTGTCTATACCAATGAGTTCCAGGGCTATCATGCGGGCTATTACCCTGAGAACCTCAGGGTCCGTGACCGCCCTCTTGATATCAACATAGTAATCGCTCTCCCTTCCTGACGAAAGAATGAACTTCCCGTGTTTTATAACCTCCCTTTCATTGAGGAGTTTTATGAGTGTCTCTCTGAGCTTCTCTGAATTTTTGACCGGCATATTCTACAGACTCCCATATCTGCAATGTAACATTCTGAACACACGTTTGCACCGCAGAGGCGGCATGTGTGAAGAAAATCTGCCCTCCCGCAGAGGCTGCAGATACCCTTAAGATGCAAATTTCTTCACCCTTAAAAAAGATAAGGTTCTATTCCTCTCCTCCCTTGAGGAGTATCTTGTCACCTATCTTCTTAACCATCTCATAGGGCACTATTGTTTCACCCTTGGAGATGCCAAGACCCTCTGATATTCCACCCTTACCAAGAACCAGCGCCTCTATTGTCTGGGATTCGATGTCAACCTCAACATCCTTTACCTTGCCTATAACAGTTGCAGCACTGTCAAGAACCTCTTTACCTACTATATCTTCAACTATTCTCATGGTACCACCATCCAGATAACTAACTCATAATATTACTCTTGGTTTTCTGAGTATAAAAATCTAAGTCAAACCCAAGAGCCGTCGGGGTTCCTGAAAGCATGAGCTCCTCCTGAGGGAAACCTTTATATAGGTTGATGACCCTTAAACTTTTTCTTACAAAAATAAACTTTATTTTTTGGAGGCAGAGAATCCATGAGAAATGCCCTGAAAATATTCAGAAATGACCTGAAAACGGTAAAGAACAGTCCGGTTGTTCTCTTCGTCATTGCAGTTATAATATGTATACCGGCACTCTATGCTGTCTTCAACATACAGGCAACACTTGACCCCTACTCAAGGACATCAGATCTCAGTGTAGCTGTTGTAAATGAGGATCGCGGCGCGGTTCTAAACGGTGAACATATAAACATAGGCACAGAGCTTGTAGACGAACTCAGAAAAAACAGGAACTTCGACTGGCAGTTCGTTGACAGAGGAAAAGCAATGGGGACTTAAAAGCGGAGAATACTACGCTGTACTGATAATCCCTGGAAACTTCAGTTCAGATATCCTTTCAATTAAGAACGGCACCCCCAGACAGGCCAAGATCGAGTACATAGTAAACGACAAGCTGAACCCGGTTGCTCCGAGGATAACAAATGCCGGTGCAGATGCGCTCCAGGCAAAGATAAACAGTGAGATCGTTAAAACCATAGACGGCATCATATTCGGAAAGATAAGCAGTGCAGGTGAACTTGCAAGGGCAAACAAGGCCCAGTTCCTGAAGACAAAGAGTTTCATCAACGAACTCAATGGAAACATTCAGAATATAGATGAAACACTTAAAAGGGCCAATTCTGACCTTCAGACCGGGCAGAGCTTCTGGTCAGGTTTGAAGGGATATCTACCTGAAATAAGGGACAATTCAAACTTCGTAAGGGAAAAGTACAGTCTGCTTGAAAGTTACATTGGAAAGGACCCTGAAAAGGCACTTACCACAGTAGAGAACATGGAAACACACCTATCAGAGGCCATAACATCATTGAAGTACCTTAAAGCAGTTTTAAGTAGCCTATATTCTGCCACAGGCGATCCTCAGCTAAAAACAGCCATAAATCAGATAGACACCAATATACAGAAGGCCAGTGAAGTTCTGGGCATACTCCAGGCCATTGAATCCGACCTCAAAACAAAGAAGACAAGCAACCGTCTTGTGCAGCTTAAGGCATCGCTTGACAGGATGGACAGCGCCATCAACATGCTGATGGCAAATGAAGACCGGATCGACTCTTCAATGCGTGAAGCATCAGCGAAACTTGGCATTGCAAATTCAAAGTGGCCTGTTATCAGATCAGCGATCCAGGAGGCAAATCAGAAGCTGAACTCAATCAGCGAGGATGACATCGACAGCCTCATAAGGCTTGCAGATACGTCACAGAGTCCACTGTGAAGCCCCCCCTCCATTCAATCCCCCATCGACAGCCTCATAAGGCTTGCAGATACGGATCCCTCCGCAGTCAGGGAGTACTTCAAGAGCCCGGTTAAAATGGAGAAACAGCACATATATCCGGTTGAGAACTATGGATCAGCACTTGCACCATTCTATGTACCCCTATCACTATGGATAGGTGGTATAATCGCGGTTGCCATGATAACCATGCGTGCAAGAGGTAATTACAGTAGCATAGAGGTTTACCTTGGAAGGATGGGTCTCTTCCTGATAATCTCCATCTTCCAGGCCCTTGTGGTTGCAGCCGGCGCCATGCTCCTGAGGGTGCAGCTTACCAGCAGGTTACTCTTTGTACTCACAACCGTCTACATCAGTATCTGCTCCATGCTGATAGTCTACTCCCTGACATCAGCCTTGGGTAACGCGGGTAAGGCCATATCAATAATACTGCTGGTACTCCAGATCACAGGTACAGGCGGGATATTCCCTGTGGAACTTTTACCGCCATTCTTCCAGGCAATACACCCCTACCTTCCACTCACATATGCCGTTGGCGCCCTGAGGGAGGTTGTTGGGGGTGTGATCTGGAGCAGCTACTGGATGAACCTTGCCCTTCTCAGTGTCTTCCCGGTGATGGCCTTCTGCATAACGGTACTTGTCAAGGAGAAGATGGATAAAAGAGCCCACTGGATGGAAAGCAAACTCGAAGAAAGCGGTCTCTTCTAATTTTATTTTTTTTTATAGGATACTGAAAAATGTAAAAAACCGAATTTTACTTATCTCAAAAAAACTCAACCACATCATATGAAAAGAAAAGAACAGCACTGTCCAGAATATATGGATAGGCCATGCCTAGAGGCCCAGCTCATCCTCTTCCATTTTCCTCTCCTCTTCCTCCCATCTGATTTCTTCCATTATCTGTTCTTCCTCATCCTCCCCTCCACTGTTCCAGTTAAGGACTCCATAGATAACACAGAAGAGGGTTATGAGGATGCAGAGCAGATATGCGCTCCACACCCAGGGGTCAGGTATTCCAAGAACCATCCTTAACCACCACGCTCCCTTGAATTAAACTCCCTTTATTCCGTTGAAACATTTATCAAGGTGTTCCCTGGATGGTGGCTCAGTCATCAGACTCACAACCACAAGCATAAGAGCAGATACAGGAACACCCACCAGTATAGGATCCACAACAGGCCAAGGCATTGAAGATATGACAGGGCCTCCAAATATGACCCTGGTAACCCCCAGGGCCATTGCAGTCTTCTTGTATTCGAAGAGCAGCCAGAAGAGGCTTACAAGGGCGCCTGAGACCATCCCTGCAATAGCACCCTCCCTTGTAGCCCTCTTCCAGAACAGCGCCGCAGCATACACTGAAAGGAAGGACGCTGCACATATACCGAAGAAGAGGGCTGTTCCCTGCGCTATTATACTTCCAGGGAGGATGTACCCGAGGACAACCGCTATCAGGATGGCGATGATGATACCAACCCTTGTTATAAGAACTGACCTGTCACCCTTCCTCCTCATAATGGTCTCGTAGACGTCCCTTCCAATGGATGTGCCCTGAACATGGAACTGTGAACTGAGGGTTGACATGGCAGCAGAAAGAAGGGTGAGCATGAAGATGTATGAGAACCACTCTGGCATGGCGGAATTTATAAAGACAGGTATTGTCTTATCAGCATTTCCACCGGCAGCCTCAACAGCAATCATCCCCGCCTTTCTGAAGAAATACACATTCGACAGGGCTCCGACAACATAGGCGCTCCAGGTCATTACGAATATGAAGAGGGCCCCTATCAGTACACCCCTGTTGAGTTCCCTGTTGGACTTCACCGTCATGAACCTCACAATGAGCTGTGGCTGTGCAAGAACACCCACACCCAGGATTATCGTTGACAGAAGGGTCCACCAGTATGGACTGCCATAAACCGGCATACTGGTCCATCCAGTTGCACCAACAGCCTTTGCCTCCGCAGGTATGAGATTTGAAATCCCTGTGAGTGCCTGGTGGGCTTCAACAACCCCTCCCAGTATATAGTATGTTGAAACAACAAGGAATATCATTCCAAGGAACATTATGGTCCCCTGGAGGGCATCAGTATACATAACACCCTTTATACCACCCATAACCACATAAACGGCAACTATAAGTGCTATCAGTATAAGGGCTATCCCGAAGTCTATTTTCACCGTCGTCTCAAGGAACCTTGCAGCTCCTATGAGGACCACAGAGGCGTAGAGTGGCATGCCCAGAAATATTATCGCCCCTCCAAAGTACTGGAGAAAACGGCTCCTGAATCTTCTCCCGATAAACTCGGGGAATGTTAGGGCGGACATGTTATGCCCCATCTTCCTCGTGCGCTTACCAAAGAACACAAATGCTATGAATATACCGACGAGTATATTGAGGAACACAAGCCACAGGATACCCATCCCGAAGACACCGGCCATCCCGCCAAAACCAACTATCGCCGCGGTACTGATAAAGGTGGCGCCATAGCTCATGGCCATAATATAGGGGTGGGCCTTCCTATCGGCAACCATGTAGTCCTCAGAGGTCTCCGTCCTCCGCCAGGCAACATAACCCACATACCCGGTAAGAAGGAAGTATATGAGAACCACGATACCAAGTATTAAAAGATCCATCCTAAATCCTCCTTCAGTCCATTAAATTATAATTAATGATGATGACAATTAGCATATAAGTCTTTATAAACAGATTCCAGAGAAAGTTGATTTAAGGCGATTGAAATGATATGGAACCCTGAAGCAGAATGCATGGACCCTGAAGAAAGACAGGAACTACAGCTTAAAAGGCTCCAGAAAACCGTTAAAAGGGCCTATGAGAATGTTCCTTATTACCATAAGCGCTTAACAGAAGCGGGCGTGTTTCCTGAGGACATAGAGACCCTTGAGGATATCTCTAAACTGCCATTCACAACAAAGAATGACCTGAGGGAAGCCTACCCCTTCGGTATGTTCGCGGTGCCTGATGAGGAGATAGTGGAGGTGCACACATCATCAGGGACCACCGGAAAACCCGTTGTCTCAGGGTACACGAAGAAGGACCTTGAGATATGGTCTGAGGTGATGGCCAGGGCCCTTACAATGGGTATGGCGACGAAAAAGGATCGTATACAGAACTGTTATGGTTACGGATTATTCACCGGTGGTCTTGGAGTTCACTACGGTGCCCAGAGGATCGGGGCGACTGTCATACCCATATCTGCAGGGAACACGAAGAGGCAGATTGAGATAATGCAGGACTTTGGCACAACGGTGATAACATGCACACCATCCTACGCCCTCTACCTTGCAGAGGTCCTTGAAAATGAAGGTGTCGACATAGGGGCCCTTAACCTGAAGTCAGGGATATTCGGGGCTGAAATGTGGACAGAGGAGATGAGAAATGCTATAGAGGAGAGGCTGGGCCTTACCGCCCTCAACATATACGGTCTTACAGAGATAATAGGGCCCGGGGTTGCTCAGGAATGCCCTGAAAAGAACGGTCTGCACATATTTGAGGACCACTTCTACCCCGAGATCATAGACCCAAAGACCCTTGAGAAACTCCCCTACGGGAGGAAGGGTGAACTGGTACTCACAACACTCACAAGGGAGGGTATGCCCATCTTGAGGTTCAGGACAAAGGATATAACCGCCCTGAGGAATGAAGCATGCGGCTGCGGACGTACACTCGTCAGGATGGACAGGATTACCGGTCGAAGCGATGACATGCTGAAGATAAGGGGTGTTATTGTATTCCCATCCCAGATCGAAAGGGCGCTGCTTGGAGTGAAGGGCCTTGAACCCCACTACCAGATAGTTGTCACTAGGCCAGAATTCCTTGATGAACTGGAGGTCAGGGTTGAAGCGTCACCGGAGCTCTTCTCTGATGAGGTCAAGCATGTGGAGGAAGCCAAACGCATGATAGAAAAACATATCCACAACGAAATCGGTTTAAGGGTCAACGTGACCCTGGTTGAACCGGGAAGCCTCCCGAGGAGTGAGGGCAAGGCTGTCAGGGTTATAGATAAAAGGAAATTTGATTAAATAAATATATGAGGTGCTCTCTATGAAACTCAAACAGATATCTGTTTTCCTTGAGAATAAAAAGGGGAGACTGAAAAACGCTATACACACCCTTTCAGAGGCCGGGATAAACATCCGGGCACTTTCAATCGCGGATACCTCCGAGTTCGGGATACTCCGCATGATAGTCTCAGACCCGGTGAAGGCAAAGGAGGTTCTGGAAGAAAACAACTTCGTTGTAAGGGTCAATGATGTGATAGCCGTTGAGGTCCCTGATGAACCAGGGGGACTTGACGGGATACTGGCTGTCCTGACAGACCATGACATAAACGTTGAGTACATCTATGCCTTTGTTGAGAAGAAGGGTGAAAAGGCGGTTGTTGTCATCAGGACAGAGAACGTGGATGATGGCATAAACGCCCTTGAGGATGCAGGAATACCGGTACTCTCATCAGAGGATATATACATCCTCTGATGCTCTTTTTTACTGTTTCCGTATCAGAGAACCACAGCCCCTGAAACCAGACAGAATGGAAATAAAAAATCATAGACCCTGGAATATGGATCTGGAGGAATGTCTTTATCCTCCAGACATCAAACCATTTATTCTTCATTTCATCATTTCACCGAAGCCCTCATTGAAGGCCCTCACGTTCACATCAAGCAGCCCTGAGGGAAGGTTCTCCTTCATTGAATCCATGATCACATCCCTATCAATGGGGAGTTTCCCTGTGGCTGCCGCCGCACCCAGCATGACCATGTTGAGTGACATTATATGGCCTGCCTCCACAGCTATCCTTTCAGCATCGAAGGCCCTGACGGTCCCTGCCCTTTCATTCAGGGCCCCAACTATCTCCTCAACCGGGGGGTAAGGGTGTAGGCTGTTGACCAGGTTGAAGGGAGGTATCATCGATGTGTTCATGATGACATCTGAGCCATCTGAGATCTTTGGAATCGCCCTCAGGGCCTCCAGTGGCTCGAATGCTATCACAAGGTCCGCCTCTCCATCGGGTATGATTGACCCCTTAACATCACCTATCCTGATTTCGGTGGAAACTGCGCCACCCCTCTGGGCCATTCCATGTATCTCACTCATAACCACGTTCATGCCTTCCTTCATGGCTGCCTCGCCGATTATCACAGATGTCTTTATGATTCCCTGACCGCCAACTCCACATACGTATATGTTGTACATTCTAATCCCTCCCTGATGGTCTTATGGCTCCCCTCTTGCATATCTGGAGGCAGACACTGCAGCCACGGCAGTAGAGGGGATCTATAAACACCCTTCCATCCCGGCTGACAATGGCGGGGCATGCCAGTTCCCTGAGGCAGTCCATGCAGAGGTCACACCTCTCCTCATGGACCTTCATTGGCCTTCCGCGCACAGCTCCCCTGGAGAGCATGCATGGATACTTTGATATCACCACGGCAACTGATTCATGTTCAAGCGCCCCTTTAATTGTCTCCACCGATCTCTTGAGGTTCATGGGGTTTACCGTTTCCACGAATTCAACCCCCGAAGCCCTTACAATGTCATCTATGGATATCTCCGGCGCCTCATCACCCATCCCATCAACGGGCAGTCCAGGGTGTGGCTGGCCCCCTGTCATTGCAGTTGTCCTGTTATCAAGGATGACCACCACGAATCTCCCCTTATTGTGGACCGCGTTTATGAGAGGAGGGATACCCGCATGGAAGAATGTTGAGTCCCCGATAAATGAGATTATCCTCTGGGATGTTGCGGCTGAAAATCCGCAGGCGGTCCCTATGCTTGACCCCATGCTTAGTAGGTAGTCCGCTGCAGAGTATGGGGGCTCTATCCCCAGGGTGTAGCACCCTATATCTGTGGGAAAGATGAGTTCATCGGGACCCATGCCAAGCTCACCGGCGGCCCTTCTGACAGCATAATATACCGCCCTGTGAGGACACCCCGGGCAGAGTGCAGGGGGCCTTTCAGGTATCTGAGGTGCCTCAAAGGTCTTCTCATGGACCTTAATGCCTGTGAAGCCTCCTATGGCCCGGCGGAGTATGTCCTCGTTGTACTCGTATATCTCAGGAAGTGTGCCGTCAAGTTTTCCATGGACATCCACATCCAGGCCCTCAGAACCGGCAACCGCAACCACCTCCTTCTCCATGACAGGGTCAACCTCCTCCACAACGAGGACATGGTCCCGTCCTGAGATGAACTCGGAGACCTTCCCTGAAGGGAATGGGTAGGTGAATCCAAGTTTGAGTATGGGTACCTTCATGCCCAGGCTCTCAGCCGCATCATATGCATAGTTAAAGGCTCCCCCTGATGCTATTATACCGAACCCTGAACTGCTTTCCCCATTGAACACCATGTTAAGATCTGAGTCGTTAACAGTATCTTCCAGGGCCTTCATCTTCTCAATGAGTTTCCTGTGCATAACCCTTGCTGTTGCAGGTACGGGCACGAAACGTGAAGGGTCCTTTCTGAAGAATCCCTTCTGAGGTTTCATCCGCCTTTCACCAACCTCCACAACGCCCCTCATATGGGACACCCTTGTGGTGGTTCTTAAAAGGACCGGTACCCCGTACTCCTCCGAGAGTTCAAAGGCGAAGTTCATGTAATCAAGCACCTCCTGGGGGCTGGAGGGTTCAAGAAGGGGGACCCCTGCAAGTCTTGCGTAGTGTCTGTTATCCTGCTCATTCTGGGATGAAAACATTGAGGGGTCATCCGCAGAGAGGACAACCATACCTGCCCTGACACCCGTATAGGCTGCGCTCATAAATGAGTCTGATGCCACATTGAGTCCCACATGCTTCATGAAGGTGAATGATCTAACACCGGAAGCTGCAGCAGCAGCCGCCACCTCCAGTGCAACCTTTTCATTGATGGAGAATTCAAAGTATATCCCTGCATCCCTTGCAATTTCTGATAAAACGTTACCTATTTCAGATGACGGTGTGCCAGGGTAGGTGCTTGCAACACCCACACCTGACTCTACCGCAGCCCTCACGGCAGCCTCATTGCCAAGGAGGAACATTCTATCGCCCTTCCGGGCATCTACAATATCCTCTAATTCCATGATAAATCACCTTTAATTCATCGTATTGTCCTGCTGATTATGTGAAAATTCAGAGAATTTCCCTTCATTGGAGGATACTCCCACACTTTTATCTGCTGTGTAATGTGAATCTACTGGGCGGACCTTAACCCACTAATTCACCTCCAATCTACAGACCTAAGGCCTTAAGATACTTTGCATGGATTCTATAAAATATATTTTGCAAGAACCATCACAAACCTTAATATATACTGTGGACAATAAGAATTTAGTTCCTTCTAAGTTTTTCATATGAATCAGCATGGAGATGGAAATGATAAAGGTCAGGGTTTTAAGATTTGAACCAGGTGTAGATGAGAAACCACACCTTGAAGAGTACACCATACCCCACAGGAAGGGTATGAAGGTCCTTGACGCTCTGAACATGATAAATGAGAAGTACAGGGCCAACATCGCATTCAGGAGTTCATGCAGGGCAGGGCAGTGCGGTTCATGCGCCGTTAAGATGAATGGGAGGGTTGTCCTTGCCTGTAAGGCTGAGGTGGAGGACGGTGCAGTCATTGAACCGGTTGACCTCCCGGTTATACGGGACCTCATGGTTGACAGGAGCGAAATAGAAAACAAGGCGCGTTCGATGCGCCTTTACCTCGAATCATCATCCGAGGGCATCCAGAAGATTAAACCAGATGATTACCTTGATTCAAAAAAACTGAGGGGCTGTATAGAGTGTTTCTCCTGTATAAGTTCATGTCCGGTTATAAAGGAGAGCACGGAGTACGCGGGTCCCTACTTCATGAGGTACCTCTCCAAATTCGCCTTTGACCCCCGTGATGAGTCAGACAGGGCCCTTGAGGGCTTCAGGGAGGGCCTCTACTGCTGCACAACATGCGGGACTTGTGCAGAGGTCTGTCCAAAGGAGCTCAATGTTCCAGGGGATGCCATTGAGAAATTGAGGGCACTCGCCTGCAGGGAGGGTGTGGGTCCCCTTGAAGCCCACAGGAAGGTTAAAGAGTTAATCTCAGGGACCGGAAGGTCAGTTGAGAAATTAAGGGAGGGTTTCATTGAATCAGTGAAGGCAAAGCCAGGGGCCAGTATAGGGTTCTTCACAGGATGCCTTGTGGATTACAGGATGCCAGAGGTTGGATACGCACTTCTCAGGGTCCTGGAGGAGGAGGGGTTCGATGTGGATGTCCCTGAGGGCCAGGTATGCTGCGGATCCCCCATGATAAGGACCGGGCAGCTCGACATTGTTAAGGACCTTGTGGAAAGGAACAGGGCAGTCCTTGAAAAATATGACACCATAATAACCGTCTGCGCCGGCTGCGGGGCCACCCTGAAAAAGGATTACCCCCGGTACGGGGTTGAACTCAATGTACTTGATATAAGTGAATTTCTGGCAGATAAGCTCGACAGCACCATGATGAAGCCAGTTAAGATGAGGGTAACCTACCATGACCCCTGTCACCTTGCCCGTGGCCAGGGTGTGAGGATTGAACCCCGGGAGATACTGGGGAAGATACCGGGCCTGGAATTTGTTGAGATGGAGAAACCCGACCAGTGCTGTGGATCCGGTGGTGGTGTCAAATCCGGGAAACCAGAGCTGGCCGGAGCCCTTGGTAAGAAGAAGGCCCGTATGATAGGGGAACTGGATGTGGATGCTGTGATAACAATATGCCCCTTCTGCCAGCTTCATATAAGGGAATCCCTTGAAAGGGAGGGTTTCGGGGATGTTAAGGTTATGAACATCCTGGAACTCCTGGATATGGCCTTCTCCGAGGACTGAACCGGTGATATCCATGGATAAATATGGGATGCTCTGTGAAAACATCATGGTTGTCTTCGTTGAACCGGAAACCCCCGGGAACATCGGTTTCCTTGCAAGGACCATGAAGAACTTCGGGATGGAGAGGCTCATACTAATAAACCCTTGCAGACTGGAGGATGAGGCCTACTATCATGCCATGCACGCCAGGAGCATCGTTGATAACGCTGAGGTATACCCCTCCCTCAAGGAGATGCTGAAAGCCCTGAATCCTGACTTCCTTGTGGGGACAACCGGTGTTCCTGGTGGAAGCTACAACGTTGAAAGGATCCCGCTAAGACCATCCCAGCTTTCAGAGTCCCTGAATCCCTCTGCATCCACCGCAATACTCTTCGGACGGGAGGGTGACGGGCTTTCAAACAATGAGATTGACCTCTGTGACGTGGTTGTGAGCATCCCAACATCCAGGGAGTACCCTATAATGAATATAACCCATGCCGCAGCCATAATATTCTATGAAATCTTTCGTGGGAGGGAATTCCCCTGCGAGGGTCTTGAAGAGGCGTCGGGACTGGAAAAGAACCTCCTTATAGATGAAATGGATAATGTTCTATCACTTGTTGATATGCCGGAGCACAAGAGGCGTGTTGCAGCAAGGGTCTTCAGGAACATCCTTGGAAGGGCATTCATAACTGCCAGGGAGGCCCACACACTTAAGGGTGTTCTCAGGAGGATCAAAAACCATCTGAAGGATGTTTAAAGTTTAGGGAGGGTTCTATCTGGTTTACGGGTTGAGGATTATTGATATTGCCGGTGTGCTCATCTTCATCATCCTCATAATATTCCTGCCCATCATCATGAGGATGCGGATCTATGCATCCATTGAGGGCGCCATAGCCGAACTTACCGGTATGGTGGGGGACGCTGAGGAGCTGATCCTTGAGCTCAGCCAGGTTAAGGAGAGGGAACTCCTTGAAGGCTGCCTTGAATTCTTCATCGTGCCCCCGGCAGACGTTGACCCCCATGGTGTTGCTGAGAAATTCCGCAGACTACTGGAGATGGGTGATGAACGCCTTGAGAAGATGGCCGGGAAACTGGCCCCTGGAGCTGACCCTGAACTGAGGGCAAGGATAGTCATGTGCCTGAAGATAGGCACCGGCCTTAGGGGTATCCTTAAGTTCCTTAATCACAGCCTTGAAACCGCAAGAAAAACCGGTAACCTCCAGATGCTCCTTGCACTCCAGATGAACCTTGCACTGATAATGAGAACTGCAAGGGCCTACATGGATGGTTTAAGGGCCATCTCATCCTGTTTACCCATCGGTGACGGTGCCGGCCCCCTTACCGCGGGTATGCTAATAGATGAGGGGGATGAACGTGAATACATCCATGACATGGTACATGTGCGGAAAAGCTACCATGGGAAGGATCTGAGCATCCTGAGGCCCCGCGGACCCGGGCCACGCCTTGGGAAAATTGTCAGGGCCCTTGAGGAGATACTTGATGAGAGGGAATTTGACAGAATAATAATGGTTGATGCGGCAGCAAAACTTGAAGGAGAGGAGACAGGGACCGTTGCAGAGGGTGTTGGTGTTGCCATTGGAGGAAGCGGTGTTGAAAAATGGTTCATCGAAAACATGACCCTTTCATCGGATGTCACTGCTGTCATAATAAAGATGGGTCCTGAGGAGGCCCTTGGACAGATGACCGGCAGGATACTTGAAGCATGTTCAGCGGCCCTTGAAACCATAAAAAGGATCATGGATGAATCAGATGCCGGTTCCGTACTCTTAATAGGTGTGGGTAACAGCAGCGGGATACCCAATGCTGTGGAAGACCCCCTGAAATTGAAGATAAAGAAGGATAAGGAGAGGAATTAATGGCCATACTCAGTGACAGGGATATAAAAAGATACCTTGAGGAGGGACTTATCACAATAGACCCCCTCGATGATCCTGAAAGACAGATACAGCCTTCATCAGTTGACCTTAGAATAGGGAACGAGTTCAGGGGTTTCAGGGTGATAAGGAAGCCCTGCATCGACCCCAAGGACCCCTCTGATATTGATTCATACATGGAGTCCTTCCATGTGGATGAGGGTCCCTTCATAATACATCCAGGGGAGTTCGCCCTTGCAACCACCCATGAGTATATCGGTCTTCCCGATAACCTTGTTGCACGGGTGGAGGGACGCTCATCCATCGGGAGGCTGGGCATAACCATGCATGTGACCGCAGGCTACATTGACCCTGGTTTCCATGGACGGATAACCCTTGAAATATCAAATATAGGGAAGATGCCTGTGGCCCTCTATCCGATGCAGAGGGTGTGTCAGATCGTCTTTGAAACCATGACATCACCCTCAGAGAAACCCTACGGTCATCCTGCCCGTGACAGTAAATACGTGGGGCAGACAAGGCCTGAGACAAGCCGGATAAAGGATGACTATGAAATCAGGAATTCAAGACTCTGATACGGATTTAATGGAAAATACAGGAGGGATCACACTGAATCATGAAAAAACGATGACGATTGCAAGGAAAAGAGGATTTTTATGGTCTTCATTTGAGATCTATTCAGGAGTTGCAGGTTTTGTTGATTACGGCCCCCTTGGAGCCACCCTCAAAAACAAGATAATGAGCAGGTGGCGTGAATACTACGTTGTAAGGGAGGGCTTCTATGAGATAGAGTCACCCACCATAATGCCTGAGGAGGCCCTGAAGGCATCAGGACACGTCGATCACTTCAATGACCCCATGACGCAGTGCAAGGAATGTATGGATGTCTACAGGGCGGATCACATAATTGAGGATGCCACCGGACGTGATGTTGAGGGCCTTGAAAACCAGGAACTGACAGAGATCATCTCCTCTGAGGGTATCAGATGCCCCCGATGCGGCGGCCATCTTACACATGTCTGGAGCTACAACCTCATGTTTCAGACACTTATAGGTGCCAAGGGAAAGAAGACAGGTTACCTCAGACCCGAAACAGCCCAGGGGATATTCATACCCTTCAAGAGGCTTCTCAGGTTCTTCAGGAACAGGCTCCCCTTCGGTGTTGTGCAGCTTGGAAAATCCTACCGTAATGAGATATCTCCAAGACAGGGCGTTATAAGGCTCAGGGAATTTACACAGGCAGAAGCAGAGATATTTGTGCATCCAGAGGACAAAACCCACCCAGACTTCGAATCTGTAAGGGACGATGTCCTGAGGCTCTACCCTGCAAGCAGCCAGGAGGAGGGCTTGGAACCATTTGAGATAACGGCTGGTGAAGCCCTTGAGAGGGGAATAATCTCAAGTGAAGTTCTCACATATCACCTCTGCCTTGCAAGGAGGTTCCTGATGGACATTGGGGTGCCTGAAGAAGCCCTGAGATTCAGGCAGCACCTTCCCACCGAGATGGCCCATTACGCCATTGACTGCTGGGATGTTGAGGCCCTCACAGACGCCTACGGATGGATAGAGATCATCGGGATAGCTGACAGGACAGACTACGACCTTAAATCTCATGCCGAGCACAGCGGGGAGGACCTGAGGGTCTTCATAGAATATGATGAACCACGGAAAATCAGGAAACGTGTCGTTAAAGCTGAGATGGGCAGGCTGGGTCCAAGATTCAGGAAGGACGCTGCAAGGATAGTTGAGGCCCTGGCTGAAAAGGACCCTGAAGAGATTGAAGAGGCCCTGATGAAGGAGGGTAAATACCTCCTTGAACTTGACAGGGAATTTGAAATATTACCCGATGACGTGACCTTCCAGGAGGTTGAGGAAACCATAACAGGGGAGAAGGTGTACCCCCATGTGATAGAACCATCCTTCGGTATTGACCGTATAATCTATACCCTGCTTTTACACTCCTGTGTCGAGGAGGAGGATCGAACCTACTTCAGGCTGCCTCCACACGTGGCCCCTGTTGAGGTGACTGTGCTCCCCCTTGTAAACAGGGATGAGATGGTGGATGTTGCAGTGAAGATAAAAAGGGATCTCAGAAAGAACGGGTTTATAGCTGAATTTGATTCATCAGGTACCATCGGGAGAAGGTACGCCCGCTCAGATGAGATAGGCGTCCCCTTTGCAGTTACAGTTGACCATCAGACCCTTGAGGATGGAACGGTGACCCTCAGAAGGCGTGATGACTGCAGCCAGATAAGGGTGGGGATTGATGATTTAAAATCAACCCTCATGGACCTCATCAGGGGCTGTTAACCCCTCCTTCTCATCCATTGTAAGATCACCAGCCATAATATCATCAACGTTGATCCTGGAGGACATCCCCCTGTGGTGGTTAAAGAGGCGTTTGCCCCAGTCAAGGATCTCCCTTTCGTGGCCTATCATGATCCTTGATGGATCATAGGCCACGGTCTCATTGAAGAGTCCCATTGAAAAGAAGTTATCAGAAAGCATGTATGATAGTTCCTGTTTCCCATTTATAATCCTAAGGCTTAAAGATCCCCTTTCAATGTTATTTTTAACTTCACTGAGTCCAAAGTCCCTGATAAATTCCCTGTATGCTTCAGGTGTCAGTATAACCTCAACTGATGCTTCTCTGGCCAAAAGTTCTTTTATGGCCCTGATGTGTCTCGGGAAACAGACTGCAAGGAGCGCCTTAAGGTGCCCTGTGGAGTCCAGCATTTCATGATAGGATGCGTGGGGTCTGTGAAGATCTTCAAGGGTGGCCTCAATAACCTTCGCCCTTCTGAAAACATTTATATTCATGAAAAGATCATCTGGGATTGATTTAATGGAGTGGTCATTCCAGAAGTCCCTGTGGACTCGGATAGAGTCAAAGGAACCTATGAACCTTAAAAGCACGGTCCCCATGAGTCTTCCCTTCGAGGTCAGAACGCATGACTCTGATGCCCTCTCAACAAGATTTTTTGATTCGAGCTCCCATAGTGAGTGTGCTATGGTTGATGCCGGTGCCCTTATGCTTTCCTTGAGTTCTGATGAACTCTTCCGGCCCTCTAGAAGTTCAAGCAGTATCTTTGCCCTGACCCTGGAACCTGCCAGGAATCCTACTTCACCCAGTAATTCCTGAACATCCCTCAACATACACACCTGCCGCTGTGACGATTATATGTCTTAAAGCCACCATACCCTCAGGTATAGTTAAATATTGAGCATTATCCTTGTAAAGTTGCCTACACCAAGTTTCTCAGACCTTTCACGGTAATATTCATACAGCCTGAAGCCCCATTCAATAGCCCTTCTATCCGTGCTCATTATATCCCTGTTCTGGTCATAAAGGCCATCACTTCCAAATAGGCCCATCGAAAAGAACCTGTCAGTTACCGTGAATGCAACCTTCAGGTCCCCCCTAAATCTTCTTATTTTCAGACTGCGGCGTTTGATGGCTGTTTTAAGAAGCTGGATATTTGCATTTAAAACCGTGTTCTTTATTATCTCATCCGTTAGAACCAGTTCCACCGGGACGCCCCCCTCAAGGAACCCCTCGTATATATCAATGAGGTCCATCTGTGAGATGGGTGATACTCCATAAACTTCATTAGAACCCATTATAAGTTTCCTGTATGTCCTCTGGGGCCTGTATATATCTGTGGGGGTTGACCTGACAAGTTCAGCATCCTTTAACCAGTCAATGTCCTCAATAAGATCATCAGGTATCCCGCTTATGTCATGATCAAGCCATATCTCCTCAAATCTGCTTATAACATTCACAGAATCCAGTAACTTCAGGGCGGAAAGTATTTGAAGGGTTGCTTCATGTGATAGGCTGTAAAGACTGCCAGACCTTTTTACAAGGCCCTCCTCCAGGAGTAACCTGATGTTGCTGTAGACTGCAGGCATGCTGACTCCCGAACTGTTCCTTATCTCCTCAAGGGATCTTGGAGATTCCAGGAGAGAAAGGAGTATTTTAAACCTTGCAGCGGATTTCAGAAAAAACTGTACGTCTTCATGAAGGTATTCATAGATATCTGAGGATTTCTCCAGGTACATGGAAGGGGCCTCCTGAGATCAGAATAAATTATAATACTTCAGGGTTAAATATTTTGATGCAGACAAACTCTTCAGTTATTCTGCAGGAGGATCTAACTTGATAGACAGCCATATCCATGCAGATACAAGACCCTTTGAAGACTTTGAAGCCATGGCGGTTAGCGGTATACGGGAGGCGGTCACCTGCGCACATGACCCCCTTGAAATGTTATCCTCAGATGTCGTCATGGCCCACTTCAGGAGGATCCTTAAAGTGGACCCTCATAGGGCTGCCCTTAATGGCCTGAAGCTGCACACAGCACTTGGAGTACATCCCAGGGCCATCCCCCATGATTACATGAAGGTCCTTGAAGAACTCCCCGAACTCCTCAGTGACCCGTCTGTCGTTGCAGTAGGGGAGATAGGTCTTGATTCAGGTTCTGAAACTGAAATGAATGTGTTTATTGAACAGTTAAGGATCGCTGATGAAACAGATAGGAGGGTGATTGTCCATACACCCCGCAGCGGGAAGGAAGAGATCACTCCGCTTATAGCGGATTTACTGAGCCAGCACATCGATGAGAGGCGCGCGGTAATTGAACATGTTAACATGGATGTAATCCCCCTCCTTATTGAATCCGACTTCATGCTGGGGCTTACGGTCCAGCCAGAAAAGCTCACACCCCAAGAGGCTGTTCAGATCCTTAAGGAGTACGGGACAGACAGATTCGTCCTTAACAGTGACATGAGCTCGTCCCCCTCTGATCCCCTTTCTGTTCCAAGAACCGTGCATAGAATGAGGATCTCAGGGTTCGGTGAGGGGGACATAATGAGGGTGTCTGAGAAAAACATCAGGAAATTCCTTAAAATCAAAAACTAGAATGCCCCCATCCTTGAAATTGCCCTGGTGGCTGTTTCATGACCTGCCTCAAGGCACCTGAGGGGTTCGGAGCCGCCGAGCCACTCCACCATGAACCCCGCTGCAAAGGCGTCCCCTGCACCTGTTGTGTCAGTAGCCCGGACCCCCCTAACCTTCAGGTTCTCCCTGACTCCCCTTGAAAAGAAGGATGCGCCTGATGGTCCATGGGTTACAACAACATTACCGGCACCGTTCTCAATGAGTCCAAGGGCTCCTGAAGGAACAGAAAGGCCTGTAAGGCTCCTGAGTTCATCATCATTAAGAAACATCATCTCGGTCTTCTCAACGACGGGTTTAAGGGCCTTCAAACCGTACCCTGCAAGTAGTGTGCCCGGGCTGAAGGAAATGTCCTCTGCTATCCCTGCAACCGATAATGCCACTTCAATGTAGCATCCTGTAAGGTGAACCTTTCCTGCTGATTCAATATACCTGCATTCCTCCTCGCCTATTTCAAGTTCTGCGTTGGCACCCGTGTAGGAATAAATGGACCTTCTTCCTGCTGCATCCACCGATATGAATGCCATGCCTGTGGGTTTATCACCCCTTGAAAGACCACCAGTGTCAACACCCACCGATGCAAGTCTGTCCCTTATGATTTTCCCGTAGTAATCTGAGCCCACCACTGAGACTATGCCTGAATGGAGCCCGAGGCTTTCGGTCCATGCAGCAAAATTGAAGGCTGACCCCCCTGGTGTTACACATACTTCCTCAATGTTCATCTCACTGTCGGGTCTTACAAAGGATGGGACGCGAAAAATAAAATCCATGTTACAGGTCCCTACGCTGACGGTTTCAATCAAAATAAATCACCATGGGGTGATTATCTTCGCCCCATTAAACCACTTATAAGTTTTGCAATTACACCCTGCTTGTCGGGTTCGATGGGCTGGTACTCCTCTCCGATAAGGTCAGCTGCCAGCTTCATGAGGGCGTTGCTTGCAGGTGACTTCGGATTTTTAATAACTATCGGTTCACCGAAGGCCGCTGCCCTGCTGACCTCAGGGTCGTCGGGTATCACCGCTATGACCGGGACTTCAAGGATGGTTTCAACCTCATCAACGCTCAGGAAGGTCTTGTCGTACTGTTCCCTGTTGATGACCACACCGATTATGTTTATGTCAAGCTTGCTTGCCACGATTTTTGTTTTGAGGGCGTCGCTTATTGAGGGAACCTCCGGTGTGGTTACAAGGAGAAGTTCATCTGCAGCGGCAAGTGCTGCCACGGCATCCTTTTCAAGACCTGCCGGTGCATCTATGAGCAGTATGTCCGTATCCTCTATCAGGTAGGTGAGGGCATCCTCCAGCCTGTCCAGTTTAACGTTCCTTAAGCCCTCCAGGGATATTCCTGCAGGCACAACCCTCACACCGTTCGGACCATCATACACCGCGTCCTCAATGGAAGCATTACCTGCAAGGACGTCATGCAGGGTGACTGATTTTCCCTCCATGCCAAGAATAAGTTCAAGGTTTGCCATTGCTATATCAGCGTCAAGGACGACAACCCGCTCACCATAGGTTGAAAGGGCGACACCAAGGTTTGCTGTTATGGTGGTCTTTCCCACACCTCCCTTACCTGATGCGACTGTGATCACTCTCGTCATTCATAATACCTCCACATAGATAATACAGCTATCCAGATATAAATACTGATATCATCAGCGTATCTCAATGCTGACCTCAAAGTTATCGACTATTTCAGGGAAATCCCTGAATGTCTTTCTGAGCTCCATTTCCACTATATCCATTATATGGAACTTCAGATTCTCTTCCTCCTTTGAATCACCCATGATCCTTGAGAAGAGACCTTTACCCTCATGTTCAACCATTATCTTGATCCTGCCGCTTAGGTCAAGGGAATTATCCAGGAATACTATGACCTCGGCACCCTTTATTTTGGGTATGCCAAGTATTGACATTTTAATTTTATTCATAAGTGTGAATTCAACCCTCTCAGGGTCAATGTCAGTTATCGCACCACCCTTATATGTCTCAAGGACCTTTTCAACCTCCTCTTCCTCAATGTCCCTGAGACCGTATTTCTTCATGAGTTCATCCCTGCTCAGGGGTTTTTCAGGTTCCTCCATGGTTTCATCAGCTGCTGAACCGGATTCTGATTCATGGACCTCTCCTTCAGCAGACTCCGCAGCACCGATCTGAGCATCACCCCCAACCTCCCCTTCAACAGATTCAGGTTCAGGGACAGTAGATTCTATTTCACCGGCTTTCTCGGGTTTTTCAGGTTCCTCCATGGCCTTATCCCTGTCACTGCCGGGCTCCTCCATGGTCTCATATCCTGATGTTTCACCGGATACTGGCTGTCTGTAGCTTACTTCCTGTGGATTGAAATATGGTTCATCAGCAGGTTCATTCACCGGTTTTTCAACGGATTCTATTCTGTAAATCCTGTTTATATCCATGAGATAATCTATCTGGGACCTTTTAAGATCAAAGAGTTCTATGAGGGTGTCTGTCTTATCCGCCACCTTCATTATCTCTTCAAGGGCTTCCTCCTTCATTGCCCGACCATAGGATGCTGCCACGTGATAGCCATCCATGAATAGTATGTAGCCTTCATCAGATGCATGCGTGACCCTTATGAAGCCATTATACCCCTCTGCTCTCAGCTTATCAAGAAGCTCCATGAAATCAATCTCATCACCATATGAAATCTTTGATGGTTTGGTTATTGGAAGCTCCATGAAAGCACTACCCCTTCCTGATGAGTTTAATCTCCCTTGGAGTGATTATAATAACATTCTTCTCCCTGTTGCAGAGAAGTATGGCTTCAACCCCCCTGTTTTCCCTGAGGTCCTTTATACGCTCACCCACCTCCGTGAACTCAGAAGGATTTTCCCTCCGGATCTCTGTGAGGTCAAGTATCACCGGGTTCTGCTCCTCAGTAACCTGGGACAGTGCATCCTCCACATCCTCAAGGTTTTTTGCCTTTAAAAGGATTATCTCATAGAATGAATGCTCTGGCACTATTATGGTCTCTGTTTCCTGAGATTCCTCAGGTTCATCATCCAGCCCCACACTCTTCTTCAGCATCTCAATAACGTCTCTCACCTAGATCTCCCCTATGCAGTCCATTATAACATCCATCAATCGCGAAGAACCCCCATTTTTAACATCCACTGCTGGAAGCCCGAACCTCTCCTCATATCTTTTAATTACTGTTCTGTCCTTCATGTTTCTTAAGTTTAAGGAAATGCCTATAACCCTTGTTGGTTCGATTGCTTCAATTGCCCTTATCTCCTCTGAGACCCCCCTGGGCTCCCTGTAGGGGTGGTTAGGTCTGTGGCATAGAACAGTGAACTCTGGCATGGCTCCTATGAGTATTGAAGCTGAAAGCCCCCTAGGGTGGGGGTTTCCCCTCTCTGTAAGGCTTGACTGTCCCTCCACGAATATTATGTCGGGGTCCTTCTCCTCCTCAAGGTAGCGCATTGCACCCATTATCGCTGCCGCGACGTCCATGACAGAGAGGCTCCCTGCCCTGAAGTTGATATCTACGGGCTGCTCAAGGCCCATCTCATCCGTTGATATGACTCCGACCTCAAGACCCCTTTTCATTGCCTCCTTACCAAGCAGCCTTGTTGTTGTGCGTTTACCGCATTCCTGTGAAGTCCCCCCTACAAATACAACCGGGGCCCTGTGCCTGTAATTTATCTTGGGAAGAACTTCAGTGCAACGGGAAGGTGCGACTCCGAATATCTTCTTTATATTATCAAGTCGTGGACTTATCTCCTTTATCTTAACGTTCATCTGTTCTGAAAGTTTAATGAGGGACGTGTTTTCAGAGAGCGGGAGTGATCTGAAGGATGTCACAACGTTCTTGCCCTCACTTATTGCCTGGACAGCATACTTGAGGGCCGCGCCCTCCGCACCTATGGGGAGCATTATTGCAACGCTTCTGGCGTCTGTCCTGTCGATAAGGTCCAGGAGGCTGGATGAGACCGTGCATCCGCAGAACTCAGTCCCATGTTTTCTGGGGTCGTCGTCTACAAAACCAACAGCTTCAACACCCTCAAAATTTGCGAATTTTTCACCACCACCGCCACAGCCAATAATTATGAATGGGTTGAGTTCCTGAAGTTCCTCCACAGAAGATAATATGTGCAAAGAATCACTCCCTTTATACTCTTGCTGGAATCAAATAGAAACTGTTAATTAGTTAGTCATACTCATTTAACTAATAAATACTTAAAGCATATATAGTTTGGGTAGGAATACTCTGTTATGGAGGCATAGTATGATAGCAAGAATACTTAAAGATTTAGGTAGGATCAATGGGGTTAACGGTTCCCTTGTTGTTGGAAAGGATGGTCTTGTCATTGAAAGCGAGGTTCCATCTGATATCGACGGGGAACTGGTGGCTGCAATGGCCTCAGCGGTTTTCGGTACCGCTGAAAGGTCTGCAGAGGAGATAAAACATGAGCCTCTTGAACAGGTCATGATTGAGGGTAGTCGTGGTAAGACACTCATGATAGACGCAGGGGAGGGAATTCTTGTACTCATAACAGATGTTGACATCAATCTTGGCCTTATACGTATCGAGATGAGGAGAAGCGCTGAACGCGTTAAGGACCTCCTGACATAACATTTTTCCCATGGAGAGTATATTTTTGAGAAAACCCTACGTGATACTCATAGGGAGCGCATCCGGAATCGGGAAGTCAACTGTTGCATCTGAACTTGCAAGGGAACTCAGTATAAAGCATCTCATTGAAACCGACTTCATAAGGGAAATAGTGAGGGGTATCATAGGGCCAGATTATGCTCCCGCTCTCCATAAATCTTCATTTGATGCCTACACAACCCTCAGGGATAAAGACCGGTTCCGTAACAACAATATTGACTCCCTTATATGTGCGGGCTTCGAGGAACACGCTTCCTTCGTGATTCCCGCCATAGAGAAGGTTATTGAAAGGGCCGTTGCAGACTCTGATGATGTTGTAATTGAAGGCGTGCATCTCCTCCCGGGGCTCATTGACACCGAGAAGTTCAGGGAGAATTCTTCAATCCACTTTTTTGTTCTTTCTGCAGATGAAAACGTTCACAGGGAAAGGTTCGTGAAGAGGGCCATGGAGGTCAAGAGGGGTGGTAAGCACCTTGAGTACTTCAGGGAGAACCGTGTCATCCATGATTATCTTGTCAAAACTGCAAGGGAGCATGATGTGCCCGTTATAAACAATGAGGACATGAAATGCACTATTAAGAGGATGCTATCATTCATAAGGGAGAACTGTGCTGAGGTCACCCTCCAGCATCCCGTTGATCGTCTGGGGGATGTCATCGATATAATCATAAAGAGGCATGGTGGAAGGATAGTTGATGTGTCCTACCCAATACCCGGCTTCTCCCAGCCACTCAAGCGGGAAGTGAATGTCTACGACCCGAGAGAAGTCGATAGATTTATAAAGAGACTCAATGAGAGTCCTAAACGGAAAAGGGACCTTGAAAGACTTTACACCCTCTCCAATAACGTCCACAGTCACAGGATATGTGCGCCTGATCCCGAGAGTCTCCAGGAAATACTCAGGGAACTTGAGGAAGCAGGGTTAATATACAGGGAAACCGATGAATAATCAGAAATCATGAACAGAGAGGTGACGGTGATGAACCAGCAGGGAATGAAAATAGACTGTCCTGTATGTCAGAGGAAAAAATCCATGACCGCCATCAGCAGGGTGGAGAAGATACCCTACTTCGGGGAGATAATGGAGTCAATACTGATATGTGATAGCTGCGGGTACCGGAGTACAGACATAATATGCCTAGAACAGAAGGAGCCGGCAAGGTACATCATCGAGGTTAAGGATAAAACCCTCAATGCAAGGGTTGTCAAGTCACAGTCTGCCACCATAAGAATACCCGAACTCGGCCTCAAGGTGGAACCCGGACCCCGCTCAACAGGTTACATCTCAAATATAGAGGGTGTTGTTGAAAGGTTTGAGACTGCTGTCAGGACTGCCATCAACCTCTTCGAGGAAGAAGAATCAAGGGAAAAGGCATCTGAGATTCTGGAAATGCTTCAGGAAGTCCGTAAAGGTGAAAGGAGTGTCACCGTAATCCTGGAGGATCCCTTCGGGCAGAGTTTCCTGGGGCATCCTGAGGCCGTGAAGGAAGAACTCTCAGAAGAAGAGATAAAGAACCTTAAGACAGGATTTCTGATGTTTGAAGGAGATGATGTTGATTGATGAGGATTATTCCTCATCAACGTCCCTGAGTTTAAGTGTGCGTTTAATATCCATGCCCATGGCATCACAGTCGGCCTTGATTGCTTCAAGGTGTGCCAGTAATCGTTCCTTTTCCTGGTTTATTCTATCAATGTTTTTGTAGGGGTATATACACTCCTTAAGCATCTCGTATTCGACTGTGGAGTAGGGGTACTGGTTTAACTGCTTGCATACCCTTTCAAGGATTTCACCAAGGAATTTGTTCATTTCAACCTTGACCCTTTCACGTATCATCTTGTCACTGTCAAGGTGCTGCTTCATAAGCCTTACAACTTCTGCCTTTGCAAAGGGTAACTCCTCGGTTTCCTCTTCGTTCTCATTGATCTCATTATTATTCTGGAATTCTTCGTTTTCCATGAATTTCTACCTCCAGATGACTATATCATGCTCGGAGTATATAAATCTATCCATATAATGAAAGAAACCATCAACCAGAATGGGGGTGAAGCCATGATCAGCAAATAAAATTTGCGTCAAAAGTACAGAGAATCAAAGTTCATGTAGATGCCCTTATTTCAAGGCTGAGGTCAACAGGTTGCGCCGAATTTGTTATAAACCCCATGGATATAACATCAACTCCTGTGGATGCGTACCGATCAATATTTTCAGGTTTTATTCCTCCGGAAGCCTCAAGAATCACACGATCCCTGAGGCCGCGCCTTTTCAGTTCACCCACAATATGCTCTATAACCTCCGGGCTCATATTGTCAAGGAGAACTATGTCTGCACCTGCCTCTGCTGCTGTCACCGCATCCTCAGGTGACTCAACCTCAACTTCAACCTTCTTTGTGAAGCTCACATGTTCCCTGACACGTTTCACAGCCTCCTCCACGTCCCCAACAATTGCAATGTGGTTGTCCTTAATCATCGCACAGTCATCGAGTCTAAAGCGGTGGGTGTCTCCACCTCCAATCTTAACGGCCTGTTTTTCAAACCACTGAAGCCCGGGTGTTGTCTTCCTTGTGGCTGCAATCCTGACCTTCCCGCTGTATCTCCTGGCCCTCGAAAGGACCCTGGCAGTGAGGGTGGCTATGCCGCTCATCCTCATCATAAGGTTAAGCATGGTCCTCTCGATTTTAAGTATGTCATAGGCACGCCCCTCAAGGGTTAAGATCCTGTCACCCTCTTTTATAGTGTCACCATCGTGCTTCCATTTAATGATTTCAATTCCAAAGTCAAGGACCATGACCTCAGCCACATCAACACCTGCCAGAACACCCTCTTCTCTGGAGATGACATCTGCTTTAACTGTCATGTCCCTGTCAATGAGTGCGTCGGTTGTTATGTCCTCGAATCCAACGTCTTCCCTGATCATCTCCCGGATCACGTCGATCATAAAAATCCCCTAAACTTAATATAATAAGGAGAATTATAAATTTTATGTTCAGATGTCATATAAGATCGGTAAGGAGAATTATAAATTCTATCCCACGGTCCATATAGAATAAAGTCTCCTCAAGATCATGTCCAGATGTGATCATCACAACCTTATGGTGCTGTAATTGAAAGATCATGGTACGTGAACAGAAAGAGGGATACAATGGAAGTTACATTTCTCGGTACATCATCGGCGGTTCCTTCAAAGATGAGAAACCATACCTCAATAGCCCTCCGTATCCCAGGGGAAGTGTTCCTCTTTGACTGCGGCGAGGGAACCCAGAGGCAGATGGCCCTTGCAGGTATCAGTCCAATGAAGGTTACAAGGATATTCATCACACACCTCCATGGGGACCACATCCTCGGGATACCCGGCATGATACAATCAATGGGCTTCAGGGGCAGGGAGGAACCCCTTGAACTCTATGGACCCCCAGGAACCCTTGAAGTCTATGAATCAATGATGAAGGTGGGTTACTTCTCACTGGACTTTGAAATCCAGGTCAATGAGATAACTGAAGGTGTTGTTGTTGAGGAAGATGAATACCTTGTCAGCTGCGCCAGGGGATCCCATTCAGTAACCAACCTTGCATACTGCTTCCAGGAGAAGAAAAGACCCCGCTTCCTAAGGGAAAAGGCCATCGCCCTTGGACTTAAACCAGGCCCCGACTTCGGGAGGCTGCACCGGGGGATACCTGTCAGGGTCGGTGACAGGGTTATAATGCCTGAGGAGGTTCTCGGCGAACCCAGGAGGGGTGTTAAGATCTGTTACTCTGGAGATACCCGCCCCTGCGAATCCATCGTGAAACTTGCAAGGGGCGCGGACCTCCTTATACATGAATCAACCTTTGAAGCGGGTAAGAAGGACAAGGCCGCTGAAAGCGGTCATTCCACCGCAGCAGAAGCAGCGAGAGTTGCCAGGGATGCTGAAGTCCGACGGCTCATCCTCACCCATCTAAGCACCCGTTACAGGAGGAGTGAGGTCCTTGAAGAGGCTGCCAGGGAGATATTCCCCGAGACGGTTGTTGCTGAGGACCTGATGACGCTGGAGGTGAACGCAGTTGAACCCCATGATGATGGCTGAAACCCTTCTCATAATAACGGTCACCGTAATGGCAGCCCTGCTCTTTGTGAAATGGGCTTCCTACTTCTTCAGGAAATCTGCGAGGAAGTGGGACCTTGACCTTACACTTATCCAGGTCCTTAACGACATAATAAAATACAGCGTATACCTCCTTGCAGCCAGTATAATCCTCAGGGAGCTTGGAATAGATATAACCGCCATAGCAGTGAGCCTAGGTATAGCTGGTGTTGCGGTGGGTTTCGCGTCAAGGGACCTCATATCCAACTTCATCTCAGGGATGTTCATACTTGCAGATAAAAGCTTCAGGGTGGGTGACACCATAGAGGTGTCAGGCAACAGGGGTAAGGTTGAAAGGGTCGGGTTTAGAACAACAACAATAAAAACCCCTGATGGAAAAATAATAACAATACCCAACTCTTCATTCGCAAAAACACCCTACCTGAACTACACTGCAGAGGACAGAAGAAGGGTTGAGCTCAGGGTAAACATTGACTACAGCATCGACCCTGGGGAATTCGAATCCCGAGTGAAGGATAAGCTCCTGGAAATCCCCGGGATACTCCCTGACCCCGAGCCCCGCCTCCTCCTCCTCGAGCTCAAGGATACCGGTATTGACGGGAAGGTGACGGCATGGATATCTGATCCGGGTATGGTGAGCAGGTGCCGGTCAAAGATGGCCATTCAGGTGAAAGAAATCCTCAAAGAACTCTTAAATGGTTAAAATGAATAACCCAAAACTATATGCTGGAGTACTCTGTCTTCTCTTCATTTCAATCAGCTCCGGCATTGCAATCAAGACCCTGGAGGATTACAAGGCGCTTGAAAGGTCCAGGGCAGCTCTTGAAAATTATAAAAACGCTCCCAGGGAACTCTTAAATCCTGAAACAGACACATATACCATCTATGCGGGTTCCGTCATAGGTAAACTCATCATCCCCAGGATAGGTCTTGAGTGCTGGATAAGGGAGGATACCGTTAATGCATACGATTCAGTCTACCATTACCCTGAGAGCGTGATGCCAGGGCAGGGGGGTGACTGTGGAATCCTAGGGCATCGAACAACCTATTCAGGACCATTTAAGAGGATTGGAAGGCTTAAAAGGGGAGACAGGGTTATTATTGAGGATTCTGTATCCTCAAAGCGTTACATATACACCGTAACCTCAAATGGGGAGGATATACGGTGGGATTATAAAACAAATCCAGTTAGGTTTTCCCAGGGCGGGGAGGCCCGTCTGATGCTCATAACATGCTATCCTCCTGGAAAGAAGGAGGCGGCGTGGATAACACACTGCAGACTACTTAAGACTGAGGATATTTAGAGGGGGTCCTATTATAATGAGGGATATTGCCGGTGAACTTAAAGAAATGGAAGGTGTTGAGGGAGTTATGGTTACAGATAAATCGGGTCGTATACTATATGGGGGTGAAGTGCCTGATTTCAAGGTCCTGGGATCAATGGCCCTTGTGATTGCAGATTCATCCCAGAAGCTCGTGATGAGAACAGGGCAGGGGGAATTTGAGTCCTCTGTTATAGAGTTTTCACGGGGTAAGATGATTATCATCAACGACAGGGTCCAGTTACTTGTCCTTGCTGGTGAAGATTCCAATCTCGGGAAGATACTTCTCTTTGCAAGAAGGGTCCTCAGGAACCTGCTTTCACATCCAGAGGTTCTCCAGTCCGGCCCAGAAATGGAAACCATGGTAACCGATTCCAGAAGTTCCTCAGATGATGTTCAGATAGAAGCTGGAGGTGAAAAATTAGGGGAAACTGCCGCTAAACCTGGAACAGGCACCTCCAAAGATGAAATAACTTCTATGGAAGCTCCCACCAAAACAAGGAAAGAAACTGTAATAAAATACTCAGAAACGACTCCAGAAACCATGGAAACAGATTCAGCTGAATCTAATAAAGTTTCAGCTCCATCAATACCGGAAGTCAAACCACCCCTGTCCTTCCCTGAACTTGAACCCGTTGAGGTCCCCGATGACCGTGAAGGCATGAAAGAAGCCGCCCTCCAGATATATGAACACATCCTCCTTGCCATGTCAATAGGGGCAAGCAAGATAATGGGTGTGGCACCGGCCGGTGGAATGCTCAGGAAATCCCTCCCCTACAGTGAGTGTCCGGTAATCCTCAGGGACGTTGGAATCAGGAGCAATGCATCCCTTGATTTTGAAAAACTTAGGGACAATGTTATGAAAGCAGACTACGATCTTGAAAATATAATAGAGGACCTCAGCAAGATAATATGGTCGATCACAGAAAATTATGGGCGTATAATGGGATATGATGCGTTCAGGGGTATGGTAAGACCCGAGTTCACTGAAATTGACCGTGCCTATTCAGGTGCCATGAAGGCCCTTGGGATAAGGGAAAGGATACACCCTGAACTTCAGAAGATTTGGGATGAATGATCTTCTCATCCCTTAACCTCATTTACTGGATCATCAGAACCGTAAAGGGTAGAAATATTTATAAAACATGACCCACCACTATATTAAATAGTCTTAATTCTTGATTTTACTTCACAATAACTTTTCAGTAGGGAATCTCATGTTAAATCAACTGCAAAGGGAGATCTTGGAGTTAAAGAAGGATAAGAATGCCATCATACTTGCACATAATTATCAGAGAAAGGAGATTCAGGAAATTGCAGATTTCATAGGTGACTCCCTGGAGCTCTGTATAAAGGCATCTGAACTTGATGATGTGGATCTGGTTGTTTTCTGCGGGGTTGACTTCATGGCAGAGACAGCCTACATTCTGAACCCCGATAAAAAGATACTAATACCCGACAGGGGTGCTGAGTGTCCGATGGCCCACATGCTCAGTGCCGATGATGTCAGGGCCGCCAGGAAGAGATACCCTGATGCGGCAGTTGTACTCTACGTTAATACCCTTGCAGAGGCAAAGGCTGAGGCGGACATCCTCTGCACCTCTGCTAATGCTGTTAAGGTTGTTGAGAGCCTTGATGAAGAATTGGTGCTCTTTGGACCCGACAGGAACCTTGCATGGTACGTCCAGCAGCACACCGACAAAAGGATAATCCCAATACCAGAAAACGGTTACTGTTATGTCCACAAGATGTTCACACCTGGAGACGTTATGGCAAGGAAGGAGGAGTACCCTGATGCCGAGGTCCTTATACACCCCGAGTGTGACCCTGAAGTCCAGGAGATGGCGGACCATATACTGAGTACCGGCGGGATACTTCGGAGGGTCCTTGAATCAGAGAGTGAAAGCTTCATAATAGGGACAGAGGTTGACATGACAACCCGCCTCGGCCTTGAATCAGACAAGGAGACAATACCCCTCCTCTCTGAGGCCATATGTGAGAACATGAAACTCCACACACTGGAGAAAGTTAAGAACTCCCTTATAAATGAGGAGTTCGCCGTCACAGTCCCTGATGATATTGCAGAAAGGGCCATCAGGGCTGTTAAGAGGATGATTGAGGTTTCCTGAAAACTTTTTTATGTTATTGCACGTGGATCAGACTGTAATCCATCACACCAAGACCCTGACCAGGGAAAAACTACACACGAATCAACCCGTAATCCATCACACCAAGACCCAGCCCCTCAGCATACCTCAGCTGAAGGGTTCCATCAACATCACCCCAGACACCCCTGAACTTGTCCTCACCCACACCATGGTTCTTCTCAAGGAGCGAGTTCCTGTGACCTGGCTGCTGATTCACCAGGTTATAGCTTGCCGTGTCAATGGCTACAGGGTCCCTTGATGCCAGTATACCGATATCCGGGACTATGCTCTGGTCGCTCCAGGGTACGCAGTCGCAGTCTGGTGTTATGTTCATGAGGAAGTTCATATAACATATCCTGTCCCCCTTAAGGGCTGCTGCACCCATGGCATACTCCATCATCCGTTCAATGAACTCTGGTATATCCTTTTCCCAGTCAAGGTCAAATACCTGGTTTTCACAGGTGTCAAGGCAGTTCATGCATGCTATGCACCTTTCATAGTCTATCCTGACGCCATCCTCAAGGCACACTGCATCCACCGGACACTCCATGATGCAGGCCCCGCAGGAGGTGCAGTCACCCCTAATGATGGGCTTTGCACATTCATGCTGTTCCATCTTCCCCTCAATGGTGGCGCAGCCCATTGCAAGGTTCTTCGGTGCCCCTCCAAAGCCACTCATCCCGTGACCCTTGAAGTGGGAGACCACCACCATCCCAGAAGCATCATGTATGTCACCTGCAATCTTAACCTCACTGAAGTGTTTTCCATCCACCCTGACTGTTCTCTGGTTTTTCCCGTGCAGTCCATCTGCTATTATGATCGGTGCACCGGAAACAGCATAATCAAAGCCGTTTAGTATCGCTGTTTCAAGGTGATGGACCGAGTTGTGTCTGGATCCATAGTAGAGAGTGTTGGTGTCGGTTAAAAAAACACTGGCCCCTGACTCCCTGATCTTCTCAACAATGTATCTTACAAGGACCGGGCTCACAAAGGAATCATTACCCCTTTCACCGAAGTGCACCTTAACCGCAACCACATCATCCTCTGAGAATACATCACCGAAGGCCGTATCAAAGAGTCTCTGTATCTTCATCCCCCTGTTCTCATCCCGTGACCTTGCCCTGAAATCAGAAAAATAAACATCTGCTGTCATCCAACCACCTTTAAATCTTCTTTTTTCATGGATTAATATGTTTTCTCTGAAATTATAAATATCGAAAGCAGCAAAGTTATTATGGTGATGTATCATGGACCCGGAAGAAATAATAGAACTTCTGAATAGGGACTTCAGGCACGAACTTGAAGCTACAATGCTCTACACCTACAATTCCTTTGTCATTGAGGACTGTGATATAAGCCGTCTCACAGAGGCCATCGCGGTTGATGAGATGAGGCACATGTGGTGGCTTGCGGATCTCATAACAAAGAGGGGTGGCAGACCCTCAATGGAGACTGGTGAGATAGAGTACATAGGTGAAGACATAAAGGCAGGCCTTGAAAAACAGATAGAGAAGGAAACTGAGGGGATTGAAGAATACGAGAGGCAGATAGCCATAATAGATGATGAAGAGGTTGTGGGTGTGCTGAAGCACATTGTTGATGAGGAGAAAAGGCACAGGAAGGAGTTCAGGGAAAGAATAGCAAAACTATGAAGTCCCTGCCATGGTGGCTTCAGCCAACACAAATCTATCCCTTTTTTTATACCTATTCCACCTTTATGTGCTTAAGGATCCTTGACTTTATCTCCTCACGTGTCTCATCAGAGACATTCCTGGGGGGCCTCGGCCTCATATACCCGAAGAATGGGTCGTCAAAGGTTTCACCGTTCACGACGACCTCCCTCCTGTAGCGGGGTATGAAGTGCCAGTGGAGGTGGGGTGGGGGTGTGTTCTCACGGTAGAAGGTGTTAAGGAGAACGCCCCAGTTGAACATTGTGGCCCCAAATTCCCTTCTGACTGCATATTCAAGTTCAGATATTATTTCAAGCATCTCATCCCATTCTGGTTTCCCCAGGTTTCCAAGGAACCTTTCATTTCTTTTAAGGGCAACCACGCATGTCCCGAGGTTGCTCTGGTTAGGTGCAAGGAATATTATCCAGTGCCTCCTCTGGTAGATGATGTCTCCGAATTCATATTCCTCAAAAACCATCCAGGACCCGCCCCCTGATGAAATCTGATAATTCAAGACGGATGGACTCTCCCAGCTCATCCACGGTTTCATCCTCCCATGGCTCCATGATCCTGAAGGAAGCTTTAACCGTTATCCTATCCTTGGAAAAGGAAAATGAGTAATCCTTAAACCGTTCTCTCAGTAAATTATAAATCTTCAGGGTTTCAGGGCCTGTTAGAAGGGTTAATACGATTTTACACCGGTCACCGGACCTCTCTGTTTTCATTGATTCAATCTTCATACCAACACAACCCGGGGGCTCCCTCCCAGTCACCGGTGATTCAATCCTCACACCATAAAACCATGCCGGCCTCCACCGGCACGCCTCAACCCCATATACCGGATTCAGTCCTCAAGGAGGCTTGAGAGGAAAACCGTCATCTCAATCTCCTCCCTGGCAATGAAATCATCCATACGGACCTTTGCCTCCTCAGAGCCGAAGGGGAAGTATTCCTTCTGGTAGAACACCGTTACCATGAGGTCGCCATCATCAATTTCAGTGTCCTCTTCAAGTCTTTCAATGAGTTTCTCCATGAGTTCATCGTCAAGCCCAGATACACGGTACCTCACGTAATTCATGCATGCACCTTCATCGAAGCCAAAATCCTCAACCTTAACCTTCAAAACCTAACACCACCTATGATTATATGAGACTCACCACTGCCCGGCATACTGGTTGCATCCGAACTGTCCAGTGAAACCTCCCATTAGGGAATCACGGGATCCTCAGAAAATTATTCGCTTCCTATAAATTCCCTTATAACCTCCCCGTACTTCCATATCTCATTTATTCCAAGATGGCCATATTCTGAATCGAATATAACCAGTTCTGAGTCGGGTATGAGTTCTGCCATTGGAACCGTTTCAAGTTCCGGTGGGAAGTACTGGTCCTGTCTGATCCCGAATATCAGGGTTTTCGCCCTTATCCTGTGGAGCTGTCCCGTAAGGTCATGGCCCATGGCGGCCCTGTTCCTCCATACAACATCATATGGGTCCATCTGCAGCCCTTCAAGGCCCATATCATCCATTGCATGATCTATCTCCCTGTTTTCAAGGCCCTGATAGTATTCCCTTGAGAGGCCATAGAGATACATGAACATGGATGCAAGTGAAAGGGCCCTCTCGGGTTTCTCACCCGCCATATACACTGGGTCCTCCTCAATGATGCGGTTCATGTAGCTGAAGACTGCGTAGTTGATCCCCCTCACCCTGTAAGATGTTACAAGGGGTATGAGGAACTCCATCTCATCGGGGTATGAAACGGCCCACTGGAGGGCCTGGAAACCACCCATCGATGTCCCTATGATCCCCTTAAGCCTTTTTATTCCAAATTTATCCCTTATGAACTTTCTCTGAAAATTCACCATGTCGAGGATGGTGTAATCAGGGAATTTATCCCCCAGTGAAGTTGTGGATGGGGATGCCGAACCCGGGGAGCCCAGGGAGCTCGCCGATATTATGAAATAATCTTCAAGGACGCCTCCATGTTCAATGAGTCCTTCAATCCTCCTTACAGATGCAAAGTCGCCGCTCCATCCATGAATGTAGATTAAAGCATTATTTATGGAGCCATCATCATCAAATGAGGGTTCTCCTATTGTTTTATATTCAAAAACAGCGTCAGTGATCCTTTTTCCTGATTCAAACCTGAATTCATCCATTGAGAAGTATGATGGCTGAGTTTCTTCCATTCTATCATCCATTGTTCAGTTTTTAAGAATATTATGATAACGTCATGGGCAGGGCCGCATGCGCTTTGAACGCAATGTAAAACTGTTTTAAGCATATTATGATAACGTCAGAGAGGGTGCACGGGGATGATGCAGGGCCCTGGGGCTCCATCATACAAGCTCCTCACCATCCCTGTATAATTTTATACACATAACAGGACAGTTACTGGCTGCTTTTTCACTGCAGAGGGGATCCTCCAGTTCCCTTATCTGAGTATCGGAGGCTTCAGCCCCGATGATTGATGAGATTCCATCATAACCGAACTCAAAGAGTTCAGGGCAGCTGTCAATACAGTTACCGCAGGATATACACATTGTCCTATCAAGTTCGAGCCTGTACATGCTGTCACCCCAAGCTTCAGTAATTGATTATATGGGGGAGCGGTAGTAAATACTTAATCTATAAGATGATTTATCATGTGAAAGGAGGATCTTATATTTTATCGAGAAATGAAGCCCTGGAGCTGCAGGATAAACTGGTGATAATCTACAAGGCTATGCAGCAGATGAAGTCCTTTGAAAAATTTTTTGGATCATATGAAGGTCAGAAGAATGAATTTATCCAGGAACTGATGAAGCATGAAGGGATAAATGACCTGCTGAGGGAATCCATCCTTGAACTCGAAAAGATCATAAGACTGGATGACCCTGCAGCCGAAGAGTACCGGAGCCTCTTTGATTACATTTTAAACCGGGAATCAGTTGAGTTCAAGTGCATGAGGTACGGGATAAAGGGCCCTGAGGATATAGGCCTCCGTGACATCGAAGCGGTGATCTCAAGGGTGAAGTAGGTGTTGCTGAGACCGCCGCACCGGTGGGGCCTATAAAAACATCCACCTGATGGAGTCCCTGAATCCCCTTATAACATCTCCTGCGGACCTCAGAAGGGGGCTTTTAATATCGGTGCAGTCCCTGAGGTTCTCCAGCCTCTTTATCCGGAAGTATATCGGAGGGTGAGGGTCCCAGGCGGTCCAGCCCCTTATTCTCTGGGAGCCCATCCTCTCCATCACAAGTTTCTGGTATCCTATCTTCCTGAGGGCCCCTGCAAGTACTTCAGGTCTGCCTATAACCATTGCCGAGAGCAGATCAGCCCTTGCCTCAAAGAACTTTGCCACGAAGAATATGAGGCCCATTGCAAAGATGATGTAGATGATGGGTGATATGATAACCAGTGGAAGAAGTACGGTGAGTCTCAGTATGAACTCAAGAGACACTATGCTAAAGAGTATGAGCGAGTCACGCCCCTTAAGGTGTCCCATTTCATGGCCGATGACTGCAAGTATTTCCTCATCATCCAGCTGGACTATAAGCCCAGTTGTTACAAGTACAAGGCCCCTACCAGGGCTTGGGCCCGTGGCTGCGGCGTTGGGTACCATGGTGTTAGATACAACTATCCTGGGTGTGGGTATCCTGAATTTTCTGGCTGCTTCATCAACAATACCGTAGAGGTTCACGGTCCTTGACCTCTCCTGGAGGGGGTTGCATCTGAAACCATGTTTTCCCAGCACATCCCTTGCAACATCACAGGTTGGTGGCTTCTTATATGCCAGTGACCTGCTGTAGATTTTCCTCTTTATCTGCACGATGGCATCCTCACCCATGGTCTTTATGAAGAATCTGAACTCATCCTCTGGTAGCTGGAACTGGATGACATGCACGTAGGGGTTTTCACGTGTAACCGTCCATTCACCCATCCTTGCATATAATTTATCTGATGAGAGTATGATCCCCAGCTGCAGGAGTAGTATGGCGATTACAGCGTATATCCCCAGCAGCAGGAAAAGGAATATGTTGATGCCGAAGAACATTATGTAAAGAAGGAGGAGGCTGCTCCCGAATATGCTCTTTGACGCCATCCTCCTGGTTGAGGGTGGCTTTTCAGGGATTATCTCCTCCCCCTCAACCCAGGCAAAGTATATGGTGTGCTGGCGCATGTTTTCCTCAAAGACCTGGATTGATGTGAATATATCCTCATATATCCCCTCTGCTTCAGCCTCAAGGTCCGGGGGGTACTCGAGTACAAGCCTGAAGTTTTCGCCCGGGATTATCTCACCCCGCACCCCTTTCCCCTTAATCAGGGCACTGAATACTATCCGGTCCCCGGATCTCCGGGTTTCCAGGAAATCCCCTGGAAGAAAATAGTACCTGTATATGAAATCAAGGAGGTCAGTGTAATATGCCGGGGAGAGCTCTGTCCCTATAACAAACTCCTTTATCATGATAACCCTATCTCCCGAGGAATGGAATGGCACAGTATCTCATAGGGTCTATGAGCATTCTGAATCCCTCCTATGAGACCATAATATAGGTTATCCCTTGAAGTACTAATAGTTTTAGAAGATCTAGAAGAAAATATAATCCCGAAGCCATAAACTTCTCCCTCCAAAAATCTAATAAAAGAAAGTCAAAATGAAAACCATAAAGACCCCCACCTAATAAAATAAAGTCAAAATGAAAAAAGAGAAGACGTAACCCCAGAAGAAGTGAATCCTATGAAGTGTCAGGTTTTTGAAAATCCATCCCCCAAGAAGGCCTACAGGGTTATTGAGGAAGGCATAAGGAAGAGGGTGCTTATCGTGATACTTGCATGCTGCAGTGCATCCTATGAGGGCCGTGCCAGGAGCCGGCTTGAACCTGGAGAGCGTTTGATCGTCATAAAACCGGATGGGACCTTCATGATACACCAGGACCGTAAGGTGGACCCGGTGAACTGGCAGCCCCCCAGATCAAGATGCAGGAGCTACATGAAGGGGGGGAAGCTATACCTTGAAAGTATAAGGAGGTCCCCTGAGGAGCGCCTTGAAGTCGAGATCCATGAAGCCCACCTGGTATCCTGCTACACTGCAAGGGACCGGCATGAACTTGAGGTGGCTGGACATGAAAGGGATATGGGTGATATGATAATGGAGCATCCCCACCTGATTGAGAAGGGTTTCAGGCCGGTTGCCAGGGAATACTCCACGGATGCCGGTTTTATAGATATCCTCGGGAAGGATGAGAATGGTTCCCTGGTCATAATTGAACTTAAAAGCAGGAAAGCCGGTGTGAGTGCGGTTAAACAGCTCAAAAGGTACCTTGATGAATTCCGGGATGACAGGAGGGGTGTCAGGGGCATGCTTGTAGCACCATCAATAACCCATGATGCTATGGAGATGCTGGAGGATGAGGGCCTGGAGTTCAGGTCCCTTGAACCCCTCAGGGAGCTCCGTTCAGCCAGGGGAGTCACCCTGGATAACTTCAGCTGATCCATCATATGCCTATAGTTTCTCTATGGCCTCTGCAAGCTGCCTGAGTGTCCTGACCTCCTTTATGGTTGCCCCGGCATCCCTGTAAAGGGATACGCAGCTATCAACAGCATCCCACTTTTTTGAGGGTTCAGGGTTGAGTATAAGCACCCTTCTGGCCCCTTCAGCCATCTCAGAAATTAACCCCTGGCTTTCAGGGACACCATTCCTTTTTGGGCCGGCCCAGTCACGGCAGTCAGAGAGTATCACTATATATGATCTCCCTGTGAAGCTGACGTTCTCAAGGAACTCCCTGAAGGCCGTGTACATGTTTGATGTGCCGTGGAGCATCAGGTTCCTGGCCCTTGATTCCCTGAGGTTCCTGAAGGCATCGTAAAGGTCTTCTTCGTCAAGGAGGTGGGTTGTCTCAACGATCTTGCTGTCAAAGTCAAAGAATCTTGACCTGTAGAAGGTTTTCTGTGCAGCATAGACTATGCAGAAGAACCAGTTACTTATCCAGTCGCATGAACCGCTAACATCACTGAGGAATATGTGCTGACTTTTCCTCTCCCTTGGCTCTGACCTTAGGAGCTCGATGAGGGTGCCTCCATGCTTCAGGTTCCTGCGTATGCTCCTCCTGATATCCGGCCGCGTCCTCTTTGACTGTCTGAGCCTCCTTGACCTTCGGTTTGCGATTTTAATCCCTAATCTGCGGCAGAGTTCAAATATTTCAGGGTCAAATGCGTCCAGGGTGGACATATCCCTGTCGATTATGTTCCTCTCATCACCCCTGAGGTCAATTATTTCCTCAATCTCGGGTTTAAGTTCATTAAAATCATCAAGGATTAGGGATTCCCCTTCCTTTCCATTGATATCGCCGTCGGGTGCCTGGATAATCTCAGTGGAATCCTCCCCTGATTCCAGGGGTTCATCCTTCCCTGCTGTCCCGAACACCTCCCCATATGCTTCCATGAATGCATCGGCGTGCCTCATATCCTTAACATAAACAGAGAAGAGGGCCTCCCTGAGTTCATCACGCCCCCGGAACATCCTGTATGCCATGAAAGCATCTTTAGTGCTTCTTATACTGACAGGGACGTTTTTATCCCTTAGTATATTTGAAAAACGGATTATTTCATTCATTTTTCTTTTATTCCTGATTTTAAGAGGTCCCTTACCTTATCTCCATCGGATCTGTTCTTCACGATCACACCAAGGGTTTCCTCAAGGGTCTCATCATCGATATGCTCCCTTCCGAGTGACATGAGGGTTTTAACCCAGTCAACAGTAGCCCTGATGGACGGCTTCTTTATGATGCTGAGCCTTCTAACCCTGTTTATAAAGTAAACTGCCTCCTCAAGTATTCCCATGGGCACTGATGGAACATGGGCCTTCACTATCTCCATCTCCCTCTCAGGGGACGGGTAGTCTATGTAGAGGTAGAGGCATCTGTCCCTTGTTTCATCAAGGAGGTTCCTCTGGGAGTTGGATGTTAAAAACACCATTATATCATTTTTAAGGTCAAAGATTCCAAGGTCATTGACCGTTATCTGCTTTTCACCCAGTGCCTGGAGCAGGAAACTCTCAACCTCCTCATCGGCCTTGTCTATCTCATCTATCAGTATCAGTGAGGGTTTATCATTGATGAAAGCCGAGAGAAGTGGTCTCTTTATGAAGTACTCCTCACCAAAAACATCCTCCTCATAGCCACCCAGACGTGACTTCTCAAGGCTCAGGAGCTGTTTCTGATAGTTCCACTCCCCAACGATCTGCTCAAAGGTTATCCCCTCATAGCACTGTATCCTGAAAAAGTCCCTTCCAAGGGCCTCTGCCGTTTTTCTGGCAAGAAGTGTTTTACCTGTCCCTGGAGGACCCTCCACAAGTACCGGTTTTTTAAGTTCCAGTGAGAGGAATAGTGTTATAAGTATTTCCCTGTCAGGTATGTATCCTGAGTTTCTGAGGGCTGATTCAAGTTCTTTTATTCTTCCTGATGGATCCATTTTCATCACACATCTATCCTCAGACTAATTCTTTGTTTGAAGGTCTAATAAACATTGATGAAGAGTTTCCTTCAGGGTATGGTGAGAGGGGAAGCCCGGATTCTTCTCTCCTCTGGAACCTTCAGCGCCTGGAAAGAGTATCCTGATTCCACTAAAGCTGAGGAATAGGTTATTAAGACAGTATATCCTATAAGGATACATGCCCATAAGATGTGTATATGTGGCCTTGTCCTAGCACCTATGGGATTCTCATGAAGTGAATGTAAAACTTTCTTCAAATATGGAATCTCATTAAAAGTAAATATTCGTTCACAGAATTAAAGCAGTGATAGAATGGACATCCTGTCAATGGTATTTCTTGGAATTGGACTTGGAATGGATGTATTCAGTGTCTCGGTAAGCAGGGGAGTCATCACCCATGAATCAGGAGTCAACTATACCCTGATATCCGCACTATCCTTTGGCATATTCCAGGCCGGTATGCCTGTCCTTGGATGGTTATCAGGACTTGAAATCCAGGCCATTGTATCAGCATTCGCACCATGGATTGCGTTCCTTCTGCTCCTCATAATCGGTTTGAAGATGATATACGAAAGCTTCATGCTTGAGGAGGATGAATTCGAGTTCAATTACCGTGAACTCTTCATTCTGTCCATTGCAACAAGTATAGATGCCTTTGCTGTTGGTGTGAGCTTCGCGCTCCTCGACCTCTCCATATGGCTCCCTGTCCTGATAATAGGGGTCCTGAGCTTCATCATGTCCATTGGGGGGAGTTATCTGGGTGAGAGGATAGGGCATATCTTTGAGAACCGGGCCGAGGCCCTTGGAGGCGTCATCCTCATAATCATAGGTTTGAAGATACTTCTTGAGAACACCGCGCTCTGATAATCATGAAAGCTACGGGGAGGTGTTTGATATTAAAATCGGGATCTGCCAGATGCTTGTAACTGAAGATAAGTATGGGAACATTGAAAGGGCATCTTCAATGGTGCGGGAAGCCGCCGGTATGGGGGCTGACCTTGTGGTGCTCCCTGAAATGTTCATATGCCCCTATGACACCATGAGGTTTGCCGTGTATGCTGAAGATGAAAATGGACCCGCCGTAGGTGCCATGGGGGTCCTTGCAGAGGAACTCGGTGTTTACATAGTGGCGGGTTCAATTCCTGAAAAGACACCCGAGGGAGTGTACAACACATCATTCATCATTGATGATGCTGGAAATATCGCCGGGAGGCACAGGAAGGTTCATCTCTTTGATATCGATGTTCCAGGAGAGATAACCTTCAGGGAGTCAGAGAGCCTCCTTGCCGGTGACGGTGCAACCGTGATAGACACCCCCCACGGTAGGGTGGGGGTCGGTATATGCTATGATATCCGTTTCCCGGAACTTTCAAGGATGATGGTCCTTGAAGGAGCAGAGATACTCATATTCCCCGGGGCCTTCAATATGACAACGGGCCCGGCCCACTGGGAACTCCTTATAAGGTCGAGGGCCCTTGACAACCAGTGCTACTGTGTTGGGGTCTCTCAGGCAAGGAACCCTGATGCATGTTATGTCGCCTATGGCCACTCAATGGTGGCCGACCCCTGGGGAGGTGTTGTCCTTGAGGCCGATGAAGGGGAGGGTGTTTTCACCCTTGACCTGGAAATGGAACTCATTGATAAAACAAGGAGGGAGCTTCCCATTCTAAGGAACCGCAGACCTGAAATCTACAGGGGTGATTCTGCTGCCAGGAAAACTGAATCTTAAATCGGCCGTTATCCTCTTTACAGGGTTAATCCTTGCCACAGTATCCTACTTTGTTGTTAATGTTAACATCTCAGGGTATTCCATCATATCGGTTCTTTTTATCATGGCCCTTGCAGTTCCATCCTTCCTTGCCATCATCAGGGGGATGGATGGTCGTGGCGTCATTCTGATACTTATACTCGGGGTTTATGCAATTGTACTTGAAACTATCGCCATAATAACGGGTTTTCCATACTCAGGGTTCCATTATACTGGCATTATAGGTTTAAAGTTATTGGGGTACACGCCCTTCACGGTCCCCTTTGCATGGCTTCCAATCTTCCTTGGCTGCGCATACCTTGCAAAGGAATCTGTTGATGGGCTCCCAGGATTCCTTCTTCTGACGGCCGTCCTTGCTGTTCTCTGTGACATGGTGATAGACCCCATGGCGGTGGCCCTCCGTTTCTGGGTCTGGGACAATCCCGGTATATTCTACGGGGTGCCCCTGCAGAACTTTGCAGGGTGGCTCCTGACCGGATTCCTGGCGGCTTTAATACTCCTGGCCGTGCTCAGGGATGGTTTCAGGGAAATGCCAGAGGGTTCTGTTTCAAGCCTCTACCTCATAATGTGTTTCTGGACAGCCGCATCCCTCTTCACCGGCCTTGAAGTCCCCTTCATAACCGGAACCGTCATCATCACCCTCATACTCTACAGGACGGGGCTCAGACTATGGTAGTCATATGGGGACCCTGCTGATGTTCCTGATACCCTATATCCAGTGGAAGACCCTATTATTTATAAGTGCCAGGAATAGGAGGCCTCCGAGTGAAGTGTTGATGTAGGGGAGGTACCAGTAAATCCTTTCAATCCTTATCCTCTCAGATAGAAGGACTGAAAGAGGGAACAGTGGATACAGGAATACCAGGAAACTTAAGGGATGGAAATCCGTGAGGTGTACCGTCAGAAGGGATAGTATAATCCAGAAGAATGCTGAGAGTCCAAGGGCCTTCCTCCTCCCTATGAAGACAGGTGTGGTTATGATGCCGGCTTCAGAATCATATTCTGTGTCAGGGACTGCAGAGAAGATGTGCATCGCAGCTATATGGCAGAACCCTGCAACTAACAGATTTAAATCGGGTAATGATCCTGTCACCAGGTTATAACCGAATATCCCTGGCATTATGTAGAGGTAATTGGATGAGAAGTCAAGGAAAGGCTTCTCCTTGAACCTCAGGGGCGGTGCACTGTAGAAGTAGGAGAGGAAAAGGAAGCCCAGGAATATCAGTGCCTCCTCGGGTGTCTGGGATAACATGAGAACCGCGCTGAGGACCGCCACGGCTGCCAGTGAGATGAGCAGTTTCCTTCTCTCAAAGGACTCGAGCATGTGCTCCATGGTTCCCTTCTTTGGATTCAGGCAGTCTGTCTCCTCATCCCAGCAGTCATTCACACCGTAGATGAAGATGTTCGCCGGCAGGAAGAAATAAATGAGGTATACATAGTAAGAGGGGGCCAGGAAATCCATGAACCCGTATGCACCCAGCGTGTACCCTATAACATATGTTCCACCGGTGTAAATCCAGAAACGCGGCCTTGATACTCTTAAGATGAATTTGAAGGTGTCAGTGACACCTCCATGCCCTTGAGACCCTTGGATGACCATTTGATCACTTCAGCCCCTGTGGGTCACGGGTATGATGCGGAACATGTTGGTGATCGCCCCCGAGACTATCCTTCCCTTTGATGGCTTGACCTTCCTTTCATAGACCGTTAGGGGGTTCATTTCTATGACACGGGCCGTCCAGAGGTACATGTCCGCTGCGGTCTTTATCGGCAGAAGATAACGGTAGGGTATGTATGAATAGCCCTTCTCTGCGGTGCTCTGCCACTCCCTGTATATCCCTATCTGGGCCCTGAGGAATGATATGAAGTTATCCTTCTTTCCCATCACCTCCCCGTACTCCAGGCTTTCAAGGTCAAATCTTTCAAGTTCCTCCCTGGGAAATAAAGTCTTCCAAGCTGGAGGTCCTCTGAAATATCCCTTATGAAGTTAACATACTGCATGGCCCTTCCAAGGTACCTTGCATAGGGATAGGAATCTTCATCCAGTCCCATTATCCGGGCCATAAAAAGCCCGACAACCTCGGATGATCCGAAGAGATACTCATCAAGGTCCTTCATTGTACCGTAGTCCGAAACGGTTATATCCATCTCCATGGACTTGAGGAATGCGTCTGTCCATTCCCTCCTGAATGATTTCCTTGCTGATAGCTCTGAAAATGAGTCAACAACTATGTCCCCTGTCCTCTCACCTGACATGGCCGTCCTGTATCGTTCAACAAAGGAATAGAACCCCTCGGTATCCTGGGGTATGGCATCAACGTAGTCATCAGCTTTCTTAAAAAACTGTAGAGGATGAAGACATCCCTTCTAACATCCCCCGGGAAGAAAAGGGTGCTGTAGAAGTATGTTTTACTTCCCCTCTTGAATATCGAATAAATCCTGTCATCAACCAATTTTCCATCACCTGCATCATGGCATGATTCTTTATTTGGCCTTAATATCCTCCAGTTCATCCTGGATCTCCCTGCACACTATCTGGGAGGATATGAGTGTCATCGGGACCCCTATACCTGGATGGGTGTACTGTCCTGTGTAGTAGAGGTTCTTAACCTTCCTGCTCTTATGTGAAGGCCTCCAGAGTGCTGTCTGTCTAAGTGTATGTGACAGGCCAAGGGCTGTGCCTCTGTATGCGTTGTAGCGCTCCCTGAAGTCATTTATGGCGAATATTCTCTTAACAACCACGTGTTCCCTTATATTTTCACCTATCTTCTCCTCAAGGTCGTCCATTATGTTACTGTAGAGCCTCTCCCTGAGTTCTGGTGTGTCCTCCATTCCAGGGGCAAGGGGGACCAGTATAAAGAGGGTGTCAGAGCCTTCAGGTGCTGCCGTTGTGTCGGTCCTTGAGGGTACATTGACATAGTATGATGGTTTCTCTGGCCAGGCAGCCTTTTCTGGATCAAAGACCTGCTGAAACTTCTCTGCCCAGTCCTTCTCAAGGAAGAGGTTATGGTGCTCCAGGCTGTCAAAGACACGATCAACACCGAGATAAGCCACAAAGGCGGATGGTGCGGGGACCCTTGATTTCCAGTAATCCTCATCATAGGTGCGGTGGGGTTTATCAAGGAGTTCAAGTTCACTGTGGGGGTAATCGGCGTTCACAACTACAGCATCTGCTTCATAGATGTTTTTATCGGTTATAACCGAGATTGCCCTTCCATCGGTGACCTCTATCCGTTTAACTTCCTCGTTGAAATGGAATCTGGCGCCATGTGCAAGGGCCAGTTCATATATGGAAGCCGCAACCCGTCTTATACCGCCTTCAGGGTAGAAGACCCCCATTGTCATGTCGATGTGTGACATTATATGGTACATGGATGGTGTGTTCTGGGGGGCGCTTCCAAGGAACCCTATGGAGTACTGGAGGATCTTACGGGCCTCCTCACTTTCAAAGCGGCGGCTGACGAAGTGTTCAAGGGACTCCAGTATGTTGAGCCTCAGGCCCTGCAGGAGAAGTTTTCCGTTGAGTAAATCAAGGATTGACCTGTAATCCCTGTACAGCATCTTCTTTACAACGGATTCATAGAGTTTCCCTGCTGATTCCAGGTAATCCCTGAGTTTTTCAGCCCCCCTCTCCTCAAAGCTATCGAAGAGCTCATAATTTTTTTCAATATCGGCTGATATGCTGACGGTCTTCTCATTATCAAAGAACACCTTATAGGAGGGATCCAGCCTTTTAAGTTCAAAGAAGTCCTCCGGCTTCTTTCCGAACTCCTCAAAGAAGCTCTGGAATATATCTGGCATGAGGTACCATGATGGACCCATATCAAATGTGAAGCCGCCTTCACTGTATACGCTTGCACGGCCCCCGGGACCCTCATTCTTTTCTATAACCGTGACACTGAAATCCTTCTTTGCAAGGAGGGCTGCTGCAGATAACCCTCCAAATCCGGATCCTACAATTATGGCTTCCATGATAACCCCCCATTCATAAGTCTACTGTTAATATATTATCCTTAAAAATTATGAACCTTTATACTTTATGGAAATGTTCGAAGCCGTCAATTTCCATGAGCTCTGCCGATCCCTATGAGGGATTATCATGAAAAAATCAGTTATTGAGGAAAATTAATTGAAAACAGTCCATTCAGGACTGTATCTTTTTAAGGGATTTATTGGCGGCCTTCTTAAAGTCATTATCCCCCTTTCTCCGGGCCTTTTTAATGGGTTCTATTGCCCTTTCATCCCCTAGATCGCCGAGGGAGCGGACAGCTGCCAGTTTAACGCCCCAGTCCTCATCCTCAAGGGCCCTTATAAGGGGTTCGACGGCCCTTTTATCTCCGAGTTCGCCGAGGGACCTTGCAGCGACCTTCCTCACACCCCAGTCCTCATCCTCAAGGGCCTCTATGAAGTGGTCGGTTACACGGGGGTCGCCTATCCTTTTAAGGGCGAATGTGGCGTATCTCCTCACATCACCTTCACGGGTGTCCATCACATCGATAAGTCTCTGCAGGGCTATCTCCCCAAATCCTCCGAGTCTTTCAGCCGCCCTGAACCTCACAGGATGGCTTTCATCATCAAGAAGGTCTACAAGTAGCTCCACTGATTCTTCAGAGGGTTTGAGTTCATCGATGAATCTGATCTTTTCCCCTGAATCCATTGAGTTCAGTTTCTCCTTCATCTTCTCATAATCCATTGGACCACCTGACTTCATCCGGTTAAATGGGTCGAACCGTTACCTGTGTTACCATCATGTGGTAATCTTTTATTCCACAAGGAATATAAAAATCATGTATGGGTCAGGTAGCCGAGGTAATAAAACTTGGAAGGTTTCCATTCCTTGGGGCCGGTTTAATCCTCTACGCGGCAGGAGGGCTCCTTGCAGGTGTCCAGACAGGTCAGTTTTCCATTGAAAGGTTTATTATGGGCTATGCAATTGTGATGCCCGCCCACCTCTCTGTATCCTACAGTAACGATTACTATGACTTTGAAAATGATAATCCAGATGCTGTTACATCCTACACAGGTGGTAGCGGTGTCCTGCAGAGGCACCCTGAGCTCAGGGGCTTTGCAAGGAATTTTGCAGTCACCCTCATAATGCTCTCAGTTTCCATATCGGTCCTCTACGCCTCAGTTTATGGTAATGCTATTGTAGTCCTCCTGGCGGTTCTTGGAAACCTCCTGGGATGGTTTTACAGTGCCCCGCCAATTAAACTTTCATACAGGGGGCTCGGGGAGATTGCGACCTCACTTACAGGATTCATATTCCCGGGTATGGGCTATGCTGTAATATCAGGGGGCCTGGATACTTCCCTCCTTCTCTTCTCCATATCATTGATGCTCCTTCAGATGGTGTTCATAGTAAACGTTGAGATCCCTGATCTACGGGAGGACCTTGAAGGTGGTAAAAGGACCCTTCCTGTGAGGATCGGTGTGGATGGTTCAAGGAGGATCATGGTGCTCTCTGCATCTGCAGCAACCCTTCTCTTCGGACTCCTTGAGTTTTCACCCAGATTCGCTGAGAGCATCAATTTTCTCATAATGGCACTCCTCTCACTTATGGTTACCGTCCCCTGCCTCCACGCCTTCCTTTCAGGGTCAGATACAAGGGATGATATTGTCAGGAAATCTGAAATCGTTATGAATTCACTTGTGGCCTTCGGAATCCTCAACACCCTCTATCTCATCTCCATAATGGCTGGTGTGATTCAATGAAGGGCTTCCCCCTCGATGACGGACTTGAAATATTTGACCTTTCACTCCTCATCGATGACACCATGGTCATCGCTGACCTTCACCTTGGCTATGAACAGTACCTTAACCAGCAGGGAGTCATGGTTCCCTCATTCCAGTTCAGGAAGATAATTGAACGGATAGACCTTATACAGGACATCTCAGGGGCCGCTGAGATTGTTATAAACGGTGACCTCAAGCATGAATTCGGTAAGCTCAGCCGGCAGGAAAACCGTGAAATAGCCAGGACCCTCGACCACCTCCAGGGAAACTTCAGGAAGATAACGCTCATAAAGGGGAACCATGACCCCCTGATACCCCACATACCCCACACCAGCAACATCAGGATCCTTGAAACCCTTGAAATTTCGGGTTTCCTTTTAACCCACGGCCATATAATACCCGAACCTGTAGGAGGGGATACCGTGATAATTGGACATGAGCATCCATGTGTGGGTCTCAGGAGCGGTGAGAGGATTGAGAAGATCAAGTGCTTCCTCAAGGGCCCCTTCAGGGACAAGGGGCTTGTTGTCATGCCATCATTCAATTTTGTGACCGAGGGCTCGGATATACTCCATGAAGCAATCCTTTCACCATTCCTGAGGGAAGCCGGTATCCAGGACTTTCTTGTGTACGGTGTGGAGGACTTTGAGGTCTTTGAGTTTGGAACCGTCAGAGATCTCATGGAGTTCACAGCATCCGAAAACAGGCCCTCTCTCTGATTGAAGGACTCCTGAAAACTTCATGCACATGAGAACATGGTGATCCCTTGATAGAGAAACAGAAGAAAAAATACAGTTCAGAGGAGATTCATTCCATACTGCACCCATGGGTGAGTGAATGGTTCAGGAGGAGCTTCAAAGACTTTACAGAGGCCCAGAAGTACGCTATAATGGACATACACAGGGGCAGGAATGTCCTTGTATCATCTCCGACGGGTTCAGGGAAGACACTGACCGCTTTCCTTTCAATAATCAGTGAGCTCACATCCCTTGCAGAATCAGGAGAACTTGAGGACAGCGTCTACTGCATATACATTTCACCCCTCAAGGCCCTTGACAATGATATTGAGAGGAACCTTGAGGAGCCCCTCAGGGCAATCAGGGAGATTGCAGAGGAGAATGGGAAAAGCCTTGATATCAGGAAGGCGGTGAGGACCGGGGATACCAGGCCCTATGAACGTTCAAGGATGCTTGCAAAGCCGCCCCACATCCTCATAACAACGCCGGAGACCCTCTCAATACTTCTCGTTGCTCCAAGATTCCGTGAAAAACTCTCAACTGTCCGTTATGTTATTGTGGATGAGATACATGCCCTTGCAGACAATAAGAGGGGTGTTCATCTATCACTTAGCCTTGAAAGGCTCCAGCACCTTGTGGGGGACTTCACCAGGATAGGTCTCTCCGCAACCGTCCATCCCCTTGAAAGGGTTGCAGGGTTCCTTGTGGGTTACAGCTATGGTAGGGAGAGGGACTGCCTCATAGTCGACGTTAACTACCTCAAGGAACTGGACATTGAACTCATATGCCCCGTTGATGACATGGTTGCAGCAGACCCTGAGGAGATAGGTAACGGCCTCTACGACATACTCCACGACCTCATAATGGAGCACAGGACAACCCTGATATTCACAAACACAAGGAGCGGTACCGAAAGCGTTGTCTATAACCTTAAGAGCCGCTTCCCCGACACCTACAATGATGAGAATGTCATGGCCCACCATTCATCCCTTTCAAGGGAACACCGTCTTGAAACCGAGGAGAAACTCAAGAAGGGCCAGTTAAGGGCGGTTGTGTCCTCAACATCCCTTGAACTCGGGATAGACATAGGATACATTGACCTTGTGGTGCTTCTGAGTTCACCCAAGTCTGTTTCAAGGGCCCTTCAGAGGATAGGCAGGAGCGGTCACCAGCTCCATGAAAAATCAAAGGGGCGTATAGTGGTTGTGGACAGGGACGATCTTGTTGAATGTTCACTCATACTCAAAAACGCCATTGAGGGGAAAATTGACTCCATAAGGATCCCTGAGAACTGCCTGGATGTCCTCTCCCAGCATATATACGGTATGGCCATTGAAAACCCCTGGGACATTGACCACGCCCTTGATGTTATAAGGAACAGTTACTGCTACCGCAACCTTGATAGGGATGACTATCTCTCTGTCCTGAGTTACCTTGCAGGGGAGTACGTTGAGCTTGAGGAACGCTACGTCTATGCCAAGATATGGATTGACCGTGAGAAGAACCAGTTCGGTAAACGCGGTAAGCTTGCAAGGATGCTCTACTCAACCAACATTGGAACCATACCTGACCGGAGCTCCGCTGTTGTCAAGTGCGGGGGAAGGGTTGTTGGGAGGATTGAAGAGGAGTTCATGGAGAAGCTCAGGAAGGGCGATACCTTCGTCCTTGGGGGTAAAATCTACAGGTTCAACTATGCAAGGGGTATGACCGTGAATGTAACCCCCGCGTCGGGTCCTCCAACGATACCATCCTGGTTCTCTGAGCAGCTACCCCTATCCTTTGACCTTGCGGTTGATATTCAGAGGTTCAGGGATATAATGGATGGTAAGTTCCAGTATGGCCACTCAAGGAGTGAGATAATCGAGTTTATAAGGGGTTACCTCCACGTGGATGAGACTGCCGCAGGGGCCATCTACCAGTACTTCCATGAGCAGTACCACTATGCCGGGATACCCAGCATCAGGAAGCTGCTCGTTGAATACTACACCGGCTTTGGTGGCAGGAAGTTCCTTGTATTCCACAGCCTCTTCGGCAGGAGGGTGAACGATGCACTCTCAAGGGCCGTCGCATACCTCATTGCGGAACGCTACCGGAGGGATGTTATGATATCCATATCAGACAATGGATTCTATCTCAGCTCCGAGGGTAAGATGGGTGGGCTTGAATCCTTCATGGACCTTGAACCTGAAAACCTTAGGGATGTCCTTAAAAAGGCCCTGGACAGGACAGAAACCCTTGCAAGCAGGTTCAGGCACTGCGCTGGCCGGGCCCTCATGATACTCCGGAGGTACAAGGGTGAGGAGAAATCCGTTGGAAGGCAGCAGGTGCGGGGGAAGATCCTTCTGAAATTCGTGAGTGAACTTGATGACAGGTTCCCCATACTTGAGGAGGCCCGGCGGGAGGTTATGGAGGATTATATGGACCTTGAGAATGCCATGAAGGTCCTTGAATGGATTAAAAATGGTGAAATGGAGATTAAACAGATAAACACAAGGATACCCTCTCCCTTTGCCTTCAATCTTGTTGCCCAGGGTTACCTTGATGTGCTCAAGTACGAGGACCGTATCGAATTCATAAGGAGAATGCATCAGGCCATAAGGGATGAGATAAAGAAGTAACCCCCTGATCCCTCGGATGAAAGGCCAGTGAGGGGCTCTGAAAGCATCATGAAACCCGATAACCATGAGGTTTATGGGAGTTCATGAGGAATCCCTCCAAAACCCCTCACATCAAATTCAGGGCCTCCTTATAATGAGCATTAGATTGCCGTTCCTTCTGAACTCGTAATCAACGGTGACTATCCTTGCTTCAACATCATCCCTCTCCCTGATGAACCTTTCAACGTATCCTGATAGTTCACCGTTCTCCTTTACAAGGGGGTATACCCTGACCTCCCCTGAGCTTACGCGTATCAGCTCATCAAGGGCCCTCCTGTGGAATCCCCAGTCAAGCCTGTGATCATATATGAAGAGCAGGTGTGATGATAGTACAAGGTCGAAGCTTTCATCATCAAAGGGCAGCTTCATTATATCACCCTGCACGTAGGCCTCGGGGTGTTTTTTATAGCTATCAGTAAAGCATCTGCAGGCCTCGAGGCGCTTCTCAAACATTTCATCGGGTGAACTGTAAAATTCCCAGTTAAAGTTATCCTTGACTCTTCTTAGGGCCTCTGTGAGAAACTCAAGGTGTTCCCGGCATTTTTCAGATAATGTTTCTGGTTTTTCTTTGTACATGATGTCACAGGCCGTCACATCAGCTCCCCCTGATATCATGAAGGGTGTGAATGAACTGCTTCCTGCGGGGCAGTCCAGTATCCTGAGGCTTCTTATATCCTCGGTGTCAAGGTCAAACATCTTCATGTACTCCCTCCATGTACGGCCTGTGAAGAGGGGTCCCTCCATAATCACCACCGAAAAGTTTATATGTGAGATCTCTGACATATAGTTTTGTGTGTCTCATACACACATCACCCCCCTATTGTTGCTTTCAACATCCCGAACTTAATTCTGTTGAAAGCAAGAAAATTATAAGCTTCCAGAGATTAAAAAAATTGAAAAAGCACCTCCCCGTTTTTTCACTCCTAACAACCCCCCTTTAAAATCTCTGGAAGCTACCCCCCATATAATGAAAGTTACAGCCACTACTTTTCAGAATATTGAGGGTTCCGCTTAATATTAAAGCTGGATTCATTAATTTTAATGAATATATCAAATCGCATCAAGAGTCCGCTACAGTTCGAAATATATGATCCCTGCTTTGCAAAAAAATTGTACTGCCAGTCCTCAACTACAGTGATTCCGTGAAATATAAATGATCCCGGCTACAGATAAATCCCCATGAAAACACTTCTGGTATACTATTCAAGAACAGGCAACACAAGGGATGTTGCATCTAAAATTGCCGGTGAAATGGAGTGCGATGTTGAGGAGATACGTGATACACAGAAACGTTCAGGGATTATCGGGACTTTAAAATCACTTTATCAGGCCCTGAGGGAAACCGACACCGTACTGGAACCCTACAGCAGGGACCCTGCAGACTACGACCTTGTGATCATAGGGACACCTGTATGGGCAGGTAAACCCTCTGTCCCCGTGAGCACATACCTCAAGGAAAACCGTTCAAAGATAAAGAAGGCCGCATTCTTCTGCACCTACGGGGGTACCGGTGAAGAAGGGACCTTCAGGCGTATGGCCGAGATACTTGAAAGTGAACCCCTCCAGACCATGGCTATAACTGAAAAGGAAATGAAGGAAGGCACCTGCGACTGCAAGATAGAACCCTTTGTAAGAGAGCTGACATCATAGAGGCTCAGCCTGAATGTTCAGGCAGGCCACGGGACCCGGAAGAGTTTCACCATGGAGAATCAATATCCTTATAGTAGGGTTTTATATCAATAACCGGTGAACCATCAAGGGCATCAAGGCCCTGGACGGTTAGAACATCATCCACATCAAGCAGTTTCACAAGGCACAGTCCCAGGGGGTTTGGCCTTGAAGGAGCCCTTGTTGAGAAAACACCTCTTTTATTCCTTTTTCCGCGGGGAACAACCTTCAGGACGTCCCTCTCAGCAAGGTGCTGCCAGTAGATGACGAACACGTGCTCAAAAAGCTCAAGGCCCTCTGCAGCCTTCCTGTATTCAGGGAATATGTGTATCTCGCTCTTCTCATCGGAGAATCTCCCCTGGGGAGGTGCATCACCCCTCACCCTGAAGGGTGATCTTATCACCCCCACCGGCCTTATAACTATATCCATTTCAAGGCCCCCTCATCTCTGCTATAACCGTGCATGGGGCACTATCAACCGATTCAACCATCCAGGGGACAACAAGGACCCTTTCAATCTCCCCTGTAACTCCATCAAGTTTCATGTCCTCTATGATAAGAAGGGGATCCCCATAATCATCCCCCTCAACGAAGGCATTCAGATGGGCCATTTTCCCCTCATATGGCCTGGATGGGGTGGATATTGATATGCAGTCAATCCCTATGGCCCTTATCCCATGATAATCCCTTCTTATACCGTCAATGAGTTCCGGGCTTATCCATGGATTATCCTGGAGGTATGCCTCGGTGCCCCTCATCGATCCATAACCGGTCCTTATGAGGATTATATCGTGTTCATCCTCCAGTTCAATATCCCCGGGTCCTACCGGGCTTCCAGGCTCAGCAGCAACATCAAAAAGACCGGGGTTCTCAAATACCAGTTCATCAATCCCATAGTCGATGATTCTCCTTCCACCCTCAAGGTAGTGGGCCGGTGCATCAACATGGGTGCCTGCATGGTTCTCGGTGCAGATTATATGGGTCTCATATCCATCATAGGGTATCCTGTTCCTGATCCTGGTTTTAACATCCAGGAGCGCAGGGTGGACCGGAGAATCTGCTCCAAGGGGGTATGATAGGAGGGTGTACATCACCGATCCTCCATGGATCCTATATGCTCACAGCTCTCCATGACATTAACGATGCCCTCCTCTTTAAGGTAATAGCGGGCCATCTTCCCCACCCTCTCATAGTTCACGATGCCCGCCGACCTCAGGATTCTGAGCTGATGTGAAACTGCCGACTGGTTCATCCCCAGGAGGGATGCTATTTCACACACACAGAGGGGCTCGGCCGATAGGGCGTAGAGTATCCTAAGCCTGGTTGGTTCTGACAGTAACTTGAAAACATCCGAGGCCCTCCTCACCACACCATCTGATGGCATTCTCTCCCTGACCCTTCGAACCTTAACCTCATCTGCAGCCTCAACTTCACAGATATCCCCTTTCATGAAATATGTTTATAGTATAGGGTGTAGATAATTATACCGCCGGTTAGCCAGAAGTGAAGGGGATGTGTTAATGGCCGTGGACTGGATAAGGATAAAGGACCTTGGTGGTGGGGAGCACGCCTACAGGACAGGGGTCGGGGGAAACGCCCTGGATATACGTGTAAGTGAAAGAAAGATAACCGTGACCTTTCTTATTGATGAAAACCCTGTCCAGAGAGTATTCCTGAAATCAAACCTGATCTACTATGATTACACCTCAGAACACCTGAGAAAAAAATACGGCGGAGAATAGAGTATGAGAACCATGATTTTTGATATAGATAAAACACTGCTTACCGGATCCCACTGTCATTTTTATTCATTCAAACAGGCCTTCAGGGACCTCTTTGATGTTGAAATCGAAATCGACATTGGAAGCATCCAGGGGATGACCGACAGGGAGATAATATTCCGTACTGCCCGTAGATACGGCCTTGAGATTGATGATGGTGTCTTCTCGGAGATCGTTGATAGCATCTCATGCCATTACCTTGAAAACCTTGAAAGGGACCGTATAACGCCCCTGGAAGGTGCCGGAGTCGTCCTTGGAAAACTCCATGAGATGAATGTCCCCCTGGGGGTTGTTACAGGTAACATTGAACCCGTTGCATGGCTGAAGCTTCAGCAGGCAGGTTTCAGTGAATACTTCAGTTATGGTGGTTTCGGTAATGAGGGGTGCAGGAGGAGTTCAATTATAAGGGTGGCCCTTGAGAGGCTTGCTGCAAGGGAGGGACCCGTGAACCCCTCCGAAACCTTCATAGTCGGTGACACCCCCAGGGACATCGCAGGGGGTAGGGAGGCTGGACTCAGGACCATAGGGGTTGCCACAGGGGACTTCACGTGTGCTGAACTTAAATCAGCCGGCGCAGACCATGTGCTTGAGGGTCTGCATGACGTTGAAGGTTTCTTCGAGATAATATCAGCTTACGGTGCAGGTGTAAGCCTCTGAGGTGTTTCTATGAGGATAGCGTTAACCGGTGCGTCTGGAATGCTTGGAAGTGACCTCAGGGAGGTCCTTGAGAAGGATCATGAGGTTCTAACAACCGATGTGGATGTGAGGGACCTTGAGGGAGTTGTGGAGACCATCCATGACATGCAGCCGGACCTTGTGATACATTCAGCGGCATTCACCGATGTTGATGGTGCTGAATCAGACCGTGAAACAGCCTATCAGGTGAACGTCCTTGGAACCAGGAATATTGCCGTTGCATCCTCAAATACAGGGGCTTCCCTGGTTTACATATCAACGGACTATGTTTTTGATGGTGAAAAGGACTCAGGGTACCTTGAATTTGATGAACCAAACCCCCTGAACTTTTATGGGAGGACAAAGTACCTTGGGGAGCTTGCTGTAAGGGACCTCACCGACAGGTTCTATATAGTAAGGACATCCTGGCTGTTTGGCAGGAACGGGAGGAACTTCGTTAAGACCATGATAGAGCTTGCAGAGGCGGGTCATGAGATAAGCGTGGTGGATGATCAGTACGGTTCACCCACCTACACCCATGACCTTGCCTTGGCCATGGCTGAACTCATCGAAAGACCGGCCTATGGGATCTACCACATTACAAACTCGGAGAACTGTTCATGGTACGAATTTGCCCTTGAGATCTTTGAAGTCCTTGATATGGACGTGAAACTCAAGCCGATAGGAAGCGAGGATTTCCCGAGGCCCGCCAGAAGGCCCAGGTGTTCCATCCTTAAAAACCATAACTGGACCATGGAGGGCTTCAAACCCCTCCGCAGCTACAGGGAGGCCCTTAAGGATTACCTTAAAAGGGAATATGGTGTTTAACAGTTAAGTATGAGGTGAAGCTATGAAGGGAATAGTGCTTGCAGGAGGCTCGGGCACCCGCCTTTACCCGATAACAAGGGCTGTTTCAAAGCAGCTCCTCCCCGTATATGACAAACCCATGATCTACTACCCCATCTCTGTGCTGATGCTGGCAGGTATAAGGGACATACTGGTGATATCCACCCCCAGGGACCTGCCCCTCTACAGGGACCTCCTCGGTGATGGCAGCCAGTTCGGAGTTAAATTCAGCTACGCTGTACAGGAAAAGCCCAGGGGGATAGCGGACGCCTTCATCGTGGGGAAGGAGTTCATAGGAGACTCAAAGGTCGCCCTTGTCCTCGGTGACAACGTATTCTACGGGCACCGTTTCAGTGAAATACTCAGGAGGGCCGCCTCCCTCAGGGATGGTGCCGTTATATTCGGTTACTATGTTAAGGACCCCCGACCCTTCGGTGTTGTTGAATTTGACAGCGAGGGCAGGGTGATATCCCTTGAGGAGAAACCAGAGAAACCTAAATCCAATTATGTTGTGCCCGGCCTCTACTTCTATGACAACCAGGTGGTTGAGATCGCCGAGAAGATAAAACCGTCGGAGAGGGGGGAGCTTGAGATAACATCCATCAATGAGGAGTACCTCAGGATGAAAAAACTCAGGGTGGAACTCATGGGACGCGGGATGGCCTGGCTGGACACAGGGACCCATGACGGCCTCCTTGAAGCAAGCAGCTTCATAGAGACCATACAGAAAAGGCAGGGATTCTACATTGCATGCCTTGAGGAGATAGCCTATAACAATGGCTGGATCACAAGGGAACAGGTCCTTGAAATGGCATCCCGGCTTGAGAAGACAGATTACGGTAAGTACTTGAGGGACCTTGCGGAGGGTAACTTCCATGGGTAAATTCAGGTTCATAAGGACGGAACTGGATGGTGCTGTTATAATAGAACCGGAGGTATACTCCGATGAGAGGGGCTACTTCATGGAGACCTTCAATGAATCAGATTTCATTGATGGCGGCCTTGATGTTAGATTCGTGCAGGACAATGAGTCAATGTCACGCAGGGGCGTCCTGAGGGGCCTTCACTTCCAGCTGAGAAAACCCCAGGGTAAGCTGGTCCGTGTGGTGAAGGGGGAGGTCTTTGATGTTGCGGTTGACCTCAGGAGGGATTCTGAAACCTACGGTGAATGGACCGGTGTCATACTATCAGATTCAAACAGGAGGGAGTTCTTCATCCCTGAAGGCTTTGCCCATGGATTCCTGGCCCTCAGTGATGAGTGCATACTCAACTATAAATGCACCCGTCTCTACCACCCTGAATATGACTCTGGCATCCCATGGAACGACCCGGATATCGGTATTGAATGGCCCCTCGACCTTGTGGATGAACTTATAATCTCAGATAAGGACCGGAAATGGAGGCCCCTACGGGAAAACCCTGTATACCTTTGAGGATACAGGGGGCCAGATCCATTAGAAGATAAAACACCCCATAACTGTGAGGAGATCCCATGGAGAGAATTCTGGTAACCGGTGGCGCCGGGTTCATTGGAAGTAACTTTATAAGGTACATGCTTGAAAGGCACAGCTACAGCATAATAAACCTTGATGCCCTTACCTACTGCGGTAACCTTGAAAACCTGAGGGATGTGGAGGACCATCCACGCTACACCTTCATAAGGGGAAGCATAACCGACAGGGAACTTGTTAACAGGATAATCCGGGATGTTGATGCTGTTATAAACTTTGCTGCAGAGTCCCATGTTGATAGAAGCATCCAGGACCCTGAAATATTCATAAAAACCAATGTCCTTGGAACCCAGACCCTCCTTGAAGCCTCGAGGAGGGAGGGGATTGAAAGGTTCATACAGATATCCACCGATGAGGTCTATGGTTCCGCTGAAACAGGGTACTTCACAGAGGAGACTCCCCTTGCACCCAACAGTCCCTACTCTGCCAGCAAGGCCGCTGCTGACCTCATGGTGAGGGCCTATCACAGGACCTACGGGCTTCCTGTTAACATTACAAGGTGCTCAAACAACTACGGACCCTACCAGTTCCCTGAGAAACTCATACCCCTCATGATAACCAATGCCCTTGAGGATCGGCCCCTCCCGGTTTATGGTGATGGGATGAATGTGAGGGACTGGTTGCACGTGGAGGACCACTGCAGTGCCATAGACCTTGTCCTGCATCATGGAAGGGATGGTGAAGTCTACAATATCGGTGGTAACAATGAGAGGAGGAATATTGATATTGTGAGGTTAATCCTCAGGGAACTGGGGAAAGATGAGTCCCTCATAAGATTCGTTGAGGACCGGCCCGGCCATGACAGGAGGTACGCCATTGATGCCACACGTATAAGGAATGAGCTTGGCTGGAAGCCCCGCTACTCCTTCAGGGAGGGTATAAGGGAGACCATCAACTGGTACATCCGTAACCGCAAATGGTGGGAGAACATAAAGAGCGGGGAATACCTCAGGTACTATGAGAGGATGTACGGTCACCGATTAGGCTCCTGATCTCGGCGAGGTTCCTCTCTATGAATTCCCTTGATGATGGATCTGAAAGTATCATTAGCTGCTTCTTACCTGTCCTTTCATGGGCCCTCCTCAGGACCTCCTGGATCTCATCCACGTCCATCTCAAGGACCGCCCTCACCCTCCTCCTGTCATGATCTGAAAGTTTACCGTACTCTGATACTATCCGTGAACTGAACCTTGAGGCGAGGTTTGTGCCGGACCTTGCCCATCTCCCGAGAAGGAAGGAGGGGATGCTCGTGAAGAGGGACAGGTATTCTATAACATCTTCATCGGTTATCTTCATGGTTTAAGTTATGGGTCGCCCCATTTAAATCAGTGCCCCATCCAGAGATGATACAATGGAGAAGATACTTAAACCATCACCACGATATTATTAAATGGATACATCACCGGCAGATGAAAAGCAATAGGATCCATTGATTCTTGCTCTCCATGTTAAACATGATAATGCATGGAAAAATGCACCGTCAGGCCCTTACCCGAAAAACTCGATCTCAAAATTGGATATTCCATGAACCCCGATGTTCCTCCATGTATTCCCGGTCATCATAGTGTGTTTTCAGTGTTAAATTGATGAAACTGCAGCACGCGTTAAATCCCATTGAATTCTGCAGCATGATGGGCGGTGATGATTTAATGGATGGTGGTGTTCTTATTGGATGTGGTTCTCATAAACCCCCTGGATAAAAATGCTGTGAAGAATAAGCTTGGCCTTGTCCTCCCACCCCTGAACCTCATGTACCTTGCAGCCGCCCTTGAAAGGGCCTCCTTCAGTGTTAAAATCATAGATGATGACCTCCAGGGGCTGGGTGCAGAGAAGGTTGCAGGTATCATCGAAAAACTTGACCCCCTCATTGTTGGGATAACAGCAACAACAGCAACCATAAAGACCTCACTTGAATACCTCGGGGCCGTTAAGAGGCTTCTTCCTGATGTGCTTACGGTCATAGGAGGACCACACCCCACCTTTCTCCCTGAAAGGACCCTCAGTGACTCGGATGCCCTTGATGTTGTTGTGATGGGTGAGGGGGAGGCCACGATTGTTGACCTTGCAGAGAAGTATGAGAGAAGGGGAGCCCCATCCCTCAGGGACGTTGCCGGTATAAGCTACAGGGAGGGTGGCTCCATAAGAACAAATAGGCCGAGGCCCCTCATAGAGGATCTTGATGATTTACCATTTCCTGCAAGGCACCTTGTACCCTTCCGTGATTATGAGACATCGGACCAGGAAGCCGGGGGTATGATAACCAGCAGGGGCTGTGTCTATCCCTGCAGGTACTGCTCATCCTCCCTCATAATGGGTAAGAAGTTCAGGTTCAGGAGCGCTGAGAATGTGGTGGATGAGGTGGAGGAGCTTGTGGACAGATACGGGCTCCATGATATCGCGTTCCTCGATGACACCTTCATGCTCCACAGGCCAAGGGCAGGGGAAATTTCACGGGAGATCAGAGAAAGGGGAATTGATGTGAGTTTCGTCACATCATCCCGGGTTGACATGGTCAGGAGGTCGCTTCTTGAGGATCTAAGGTCCGCAGGTATGAGCACCGTATATTATGGTGTTGAATCAGGCTGCCAGCGGATTCTTAACCTCATGGAAAAGGGCATAACCCTGAAGCAGGCTGAGGATGCTGTTAAGGCTGCTAAAGATGTGGGTGTTGATGTTGTAACCTCATTCATCCTCGGTTACCCCGGAGAGAAGCCCTCGGAGATGGACAGGACCATTGATTTTTCAATAAAACTCGACCCTGACTACAGCCAGTACTCAATCCTCACCCCCTTCCCAGGGACACCCATCTACCATGAACTCAGTAAGAGGAACCTCCTGGATGAGGACTGGGATAAGTACACGGTTATACAGCCAGTTATAAAGTACGAGAAACTTGGACTGAGCCGGGAGACTGTAATGAGGAAGCTGGTGAAGGCCTACATCAGGTTCTATTCAAGACCATCCTACCTCCTGAAACACGGTTACATGATAGGTGTTTTCCTTAAAACACTCTACAGGACTTACATAGAACCGAAAATACCCTTCAGGTCAAAAAAATAAATATGGGGTTTACTGGAAACCGAAGGGTAACATGTAGGGTATCATGCTGAATCCGCCGAGGCCCACCCTGTTTATTATATCAACCCTTGAATCTGCTGTCCGGTAGGAATCACCCTCCATCTCAAGGTGCCCTGTTCTGTTACTGATAACATTGAAGCCCCGGGGTTCAAAGGATATCCCACCATAATCAACATCTGCCATTATCCTGAGGTTTCTCAGTTTATTCATTGCTAACGTGGTTCCTCCGATGTTCACATCAGTGTATATTGATCCGTTACCCTGAATATCCGGCTGAGTCTCTGTTATGTAGAATCCCCTTGTATTTACGCTCATTGATATGTTTTTAAAGGCTGTTCTTCCGATTACAAGTGTTCCGCCGCCGGCATACTCGATCGTTGAGTTGAGGGTGTCTATCCTTGAATCATTTGAGAGTATGGCTGTGAATCCACCCACCTTACTCCTGATGGTGATGTTGTAGGTGTATTCGTTTGAAAGGAGGACCCTTGCAGCGCCACCATCCATTTTCACATTTATGTTCAGGTTTTCACCGTCCACTGTATGGTTAACTGATGGTGCCACTGAACCTTCATCCCTCTCTGTTTCAATGTTATAAACATTCCCGGAGTTTTTGGTGAATGCCAGGAGTACTCCTGTTGCGTTTGACTCTATATCCAGGTTAACATATTTAACATCAGACGCCCCCGTCTTTTCAAGTGTGAAATTCTCCTTAACAACCCTATCATCATCTGATGGCAGCAGAGGCGCTGCAAGGGCTGTGATGAACGCGGCCACCAGTACCAGGATGATTAGGGCGCTTAAAAGTTTATCTGAATCCATCAGAACACCCCTACGAGCATTATAAGAAGCACCATCACAGTGGCCGGGAGGCCGAATACTGAAAGGAATGCCCTCCCATAGCCTATTTCATGTTCAGCGTCCACTGCAGCGGCTGCAATCATAATGACCCATATGTACATTATCACCATCAGGAGGGTTGATGTGAAGACCGTCTGGAGGAGTGTGAGGGTCATGAAGGCGAATATCCCTATTATGAATGGAGCCGCCGAGAATCCCATCATTTTAAGGGTTCCGGTGAAGGTCCCCTTACCCTCGAAAACCGCTAAGGCCACGATATATGATATCACCGACCATAAGAGGAGTTTCAGGAATGAAACAACAAGAACTACCAGTGCAAAGATCACCGGCATTATCAGCCATCCCCCTGTTACAGAGGATAAGGCTCCTCCCAGGCTGAACCCAAGGAAAGCCGAGAGGAAGACGTAGAGATAGAGTCCCTGATTTTCAAGCCCCATATCCTTTGTCCTCTTAAGTGCTTCCTCCGGAGACTTTAAAAGAAGGAGGATGTCATCTGAAAGGTGCATAATTCCCTTTAACAACTTTAAACCCCCAATTAACTTTATGGTTACCGTCATGAGAACAATAATTTAAGGCATTTTGATTTTCTGCATCTTAATCCATTTGAGATCTTCTACGCACCCCAACGTAGAGCATCACCCCCCCTTAATTTATATATTAATTTGAAGTCAGGGCATAATAAAATTTTATCAGTGTAATTCGTAATATCTGTCTATTACGAAGTTTTTGAAGGTGGTCAGTCTGCAGGTTCTCATAGATTTACTGCAGAGATCCTCCACTTCCCTGATGAATGCAAAGTATTTCAAGATGAAAATAAATAGTCATCACAGGGGGTACCATGGACTCAGGTAAACTCTTGAAGTTCAAGGAAGCGGTCCTCATAATACTCATAGTCCTGGATATAGTCCTTTTAACTTACCTCTCAATCTATAAAGCCAGTCCCCCCGTTGTAACCGCCGTAAACCAGTTCGACCTGGTTCTATGCCTAATCCTCTTTACAGAATTCATGTTCAACCTCAGGGGCTCCGAGGATAGGTTGGGCTTCATAAGGAGAACTGGGTCGATATCATCGCATTCATCCCCATCGACTTCTTCAGGGCCTTCAGGTTTTTAAGGTTCATAAGGGTCATAAAGGTCCTAGCCCTCTTTAGAAAGTACCTTAAAAAGATCTTCTCATTCATGGTGGACACCCACGTCGATGAGGCCCTCGGCATACTCCTCTTTGCCATTGCCTCAGGAAGCCTCCTCTTCTACATCACCGAAGCCGGTGTGAACAGATCCCCCTCAGAGGCCCCCTTGATTCATTGTGGTACAGCATCACAGCCATACTCTCAGGTGAAGTTGTTATAACACCTGCAACACCCTACAGGAAGGCCATTACAAGCATGCTTATGCTGGTCGGGGTGACCTTCATAGGCTTCCTCACGGCGTCCCTTGCCTCCTGATTCGTTAAAAACCCTGAGGAGGAGAAGGAGATCCATGATAGCATTGAAAAAATTGAGAGAAACCTTGAAGAACTTAGAAGGGAAATAAATGAACTTAAGGATATGCTGAGGGAAAGGGACTGAACCCGAGCCCTGCTGTGAACTTAAGATAGGTCAAGAGGGGCTGAAGTTCACCGTTACTTTTATACATGATGCCATGGTAAGGATAAATCATAAACCTAAACCGAGGATTTTAATGTCAAGGTCATCGTATATCATCATTGCAGCTGTCCTTCTGTTTGGTTCATACCTCTACGCTGTGACGGCACTGAGTCCTGTGGAACCCGTTGGACGCCTGGGCTTTGTTAAAGTGGCAAATCCTGACATGTACCCGGGGCATCCCCAGTCAAAGGTCCTGGCAGATTACGCTGCCCAGAGGGGATCAAAATGCGCCCTTGTGGTCCACTATGCAGGCGACTCAAACTACCGCCACTACAGGGAGGGCAACGTAACAATAATCGAACTCGCATATATCAGCCAGGAGTACCGTACCGATATAGACTGGACAGAGGTCCTTGAAGCATTCATATTCGGGGTGCCTGACGGCAAATACCGTTACAGGGCTGATGGATACGAATTCAGCAGCCTTGATGAGGCAATGGATTACGTTGAGCGTATAGCCAGGGAAAAGGGTCAGGAGGGCCCCATGCCCATGGTATTCCATGGCACGGTCAGGGATGGTAACGTATTCATAAACCCTGGCTGCGGTTTCCCCCTCTACGTCCAGATAGCCTGGAGACAGTACGGGAGGCTCGGAGCCTACTACTACATAATAAAGGGCCTCATACACCCATACCTCAACAACCCCTACGCTGCATATGAGCTGATGCATGCATCGGACCTTCAGAGGCTCTACAACAGAGGATACCTTGACTACACAATGAGGGGTTAGTAGCCAAGATCCTCAAGAAAGTCTTCCCTCACCCTGTAAAATCTCCTTAACTTTTCATCTGTAAGGTGCCTGTAGAGTACCCTGATTCTTGGATTTGCCTCAAGAAGCTTTCTTTTATCACTGAGGAATGTCCAGAACAGGGCGTCCCATACATCGCACCATTCGCCGCGGCTGTGGTTGCTCATCCTCAGCAGGTAGTTTGATGATGAGATGTAGGGTTTTGTTGCCATAAGACCACCGTCGGCGTACTGGCTCATGCCATAGACATTGGGCACCATGACCCAGTCATAGGCATCTACAAACATCTCCATGAACCAACTGTAGACCTCATCAGGGTCTATGCCAAGGAGGAGCATGAAGTTCCCTATAACCATGAGCCTCTCTATGTGGTGCGTGTACCCGTACTCCAGAACCCTCCCTACTGCAGTATCATAGGGTTCTATACCCGTACATCCCAGGTACAATTTACTGTTGAGTTTCCTCGTGTGTTTGAAGTAATTCCTGCTCCGCTCATAGGATCCTTTTTTGATGTAAACCGCCCTCACAAATTCCCTCCACCCCATGATCTGCCTCACGAAGCCCTCAACTGAATTCAGGGGGGCTCTGGAAGACAGGGCCGCATCCATAACCTCGGCCGGTGTGATGAGGCATGTGTTGAGTGATGATGAAAGCACCGAGTGGAAGAGGAATATCTCCTGACGGGATATGAAGTCCTGGTAACTCCCAAAGTTCTCCAGGCGGTTCTCAATGAAGTCCTTGAGGAATATTTCAGCCTCCCTGTGGGTGGTGGGGTAGTTGAAGTGCTCGGTGGACCCTGGGTTATCATGGAACCTCTCCTCAACGTAGGCCCTGGCCTCCCTGACATAGGGGTTCTCAGGAAGCCTTACAGGTTCTGGAACCTTCATTCCCTGTGGTAATCTGCGCCTGTTCTCGGTATCAAAGGTCCATTTACCCCCAACCGGCTTCGAATTCCTGGTGAGGATTGAAAGCCTCTTCCTCTCCCTTATATAGAATGATGTGAGGAAGAACCTGTCCCCCATGAAGTATTTATCCATAAGGTCCCTCTTCAGGAGGAAGGGACCTTCAAGTTCAACAAGTTCAACACTGAGTTCCCTGCAGAGACCCCTAAGTCTCCTGCTGAGTTCATGGTCAAGGAGTTCCAGGGTGTAGATCCTGTCATATTCCTCAAGGTGCTCCCTGAGGTATGACATCCCCGGGTCCGGGTTGTGTTCGATGTACTCTGTCTCCATGCCCCCTCCTTCAAGGCGGTCACGGTAGTACCTCATTGATGCCCGGAGCAGTACCAGTTTGTTCTTATGGAAATTCAGCCTGAATACCGGGTCACCGAAGAAGAGCTGTTCCTCCACAAGTATGAAGCGGGAGGTTTTTTCTGCTGCAGGGTGAAACTTCATAAGGTGATGGGGGAATACCAGGGCAGCGGATTTTTCATTCATGAATAGAGATATGTTGCTCAGTATCTATAAATTTAAAAAGGATTTTCATAGAGGGATCGGCTGTTCATTATCTACAGTATCTATAAATTTAAAAAGGATTTTCATAGAGGGATCGGCTGTTCATTATCTATAAATCTGCAAAGTTTTATTAGGATCATTCACCATAGATTACACAGGTGTTTATAATGGTTAAACCTGGAGCGGTTATTACCGGTTTCGTACTCTCGGTGGTGTTTCCTGTTATACTGAGTCCCTTCATTAACCAGGCCTCGGTGCTGGGTCTTTTCCTTGCAGGTTTCATTGTGGGCCTCATGGTTAAGGAGGGCGCCCTTGCAGGGTTCTGGAACGCCACCGTTGCAGGAGCATTGGGGGGTATAGTGCTGGCCATACTTCTTGTGATATTTGGCACGGTCCTGGGGGGTTTAGGAGGATTCCTGATAGGGGCCTTTGCAGGAACTGCCCTGGTGCTTGTACTTCTACTCGTATCCATGATATTCATGGGGATCGGTGGCGCCATCGGAGGATTCCTTGCAGGCGACTGAAAAAGGGAACATTCCACCTGTACAGGAATCGGCTTTTTCCCGGTCAAAACATTTAATCTGGAAAATAGAGTATTTTTAATAGAGAGGACCATGAACTGTTTTACCGGGGCATCATGGACCCTAAGATTTATTTTAACAGAAAACAGATATTCTGAATGTAAATATGATGGAGACTTTGAATGCTGATCGGAGTTATATCAGACACCCATATACCGGACAGGGCAGAGGGGATCCCTGAAATGGTTTTCAGGGTATTCAGTGAGGTGGAGCTGATCCTCCATGCAGGGGATCTTACATCAATGGAAGTCGTCCATGAACTTGAAACACTGGCACCTGTTGAGTGTGTCCAGGGGAACATGGACCGCTATCATCACACCGAAATCCCCAGGTCAAGGGTCCTTGAGATCGAATCCTTAAGGATTGGGCTGAACCATGGTGAGGTTTACCCCCGCGGGGACACCCAGCAGCTGAGGTACATTGGCCTTGAGCTTGACGCTGATGTCCTCATAACTGGACACACACATCAACCCTTCATAACGGAACTCAGGGACATCCTCCTCCTGAACCCTGGAAGCCCCACCGTCCCCAGGTTAACGGATCCAAGCGTCATGCTCCTCAGGGTAGAGGATGATAAACTGGATGCTGAGATTGTTAAGGTGGGGGCCCCTGTATGCAGATCACTGCAGTTTGGAGGTGCCGCCGATGGGTAAGAGGTGGCAGGCTGAAAGGAAGAGGGACCACTACTACAGGAGTGTCAAGATGGAGAACTACCGTTCAAGGGCATCCTACAAGCTCCTTCAGCTCAACAACCGTTACAGGCTCATAAAAAAGGGTGATGTGGTCCTTGACCTTGGAGCAGCTCCAGGGGGCTGGTCACAGGTCGCCCTTGATAAGGTTGGTGAGGATGGACTGGTGGTTGCCGTGGACCTTCAGAGGATAAAGGGGTTTCCGGCTGAAAACTTCAGGTCCATCAGGGGTGACTTCACCGACCCAGAGATAAAGGATCGGATAATCCATGAACTGGGCGGCAGGGCAGATGTGGTCATATCCGATGCCGCACCATCACTATCAGGTATAAAGGACATTGATCATCTGCGTTCAATGGAACTGGTTGAGAACGTCCTTGATATAGCCTACAGGGTGCTTGATAAGAAGGGAAACATCCTTATAAAGGCCTTTCAGGGTCCTGACCTCCCGGAGATCCTGTCCAGGCTCAGGAGGGACTTCTGGAAACTTAAAACCACAAAGCCGGCATCATCCAGGAAGGCCAGTGCTGAGATGTACATCGTTGGAAGGGACTTTAAGGGAAGAAGAAAATGGGAGAGGATCATCGTCTAGATCCAGAATAAAGATGGGAAAATCACAGCATAGATTCACTCAAATCCCGACAAATGGTAAAGAATGAAAAAACATACTCATTGAGATGAAAGGCTCTGGAATCTCAGAGCCTTCTCCTCAAATCATCCAGTGCCTGTGCAGCCACCTGAAGCTGGTACCTTGCAGTTTTTATCCTCTCATCAACCTCTTCCTTTGGTTTATCGGTTACAAGTGCACTGTTAACATCATCTATGGCGGATTTTGCCTTCACAAGTTCGATCTCTGCATTCAGGTATGTCTTTGTCAGGTTATCATTGTTCCTCCTGTAAACCTCCTTTTTAGCATCATCATACTGTACCTTGAGGGCGGAGTAATCACTCTGAAGCTTGGCAAGTTCATCATACTGGGATCCCCTGTCAACACTGCCTGATATGGCCTCTGAAATGGCATCAACACCAATGTAGGCGAATACCAGTACCGTACCTATGATAAGGAGTATTCCCAGGATGGATATTGTCATTGATGTTAATTTGAACATGTTTATCCTTGATCTCCTCATAATATCACCTGGACTCAACCTGTCAGTAAACATTTACATCACTATGATCTCATCGGTGTCCATTTAAACTCAGGATCTTTTATTACTTAATGATTAATGATCCCTGCAATCCCTTATTTAACAATCACCAAATCAGAACCTTATCACTTAATGATTCCTGCAATACCCCCAAAGAAAATTCCTCATTAAAGTTTTATAATGGGGTCATAATATAGTTTTCATGATGAAAACCGTTGACAAGAGCAAAACAGCACTGACCAAATTCGAGGAATTCTTCTCAACAAAGTACAAGGATAAGGTCTTTGAGGCTATAGAGAAATATCCTACTGAAAGATCAATCCATGTTGATTATCTTGACCTTGAAATGTTCGATCCGGACCTTGCAGACCTTTTAATTGAAAAACCCGATGATGTGATAAGGGCAGCCCAGCAGGCCATAAGGAACATAGACCCCCTCAGAAAGAACGCTGAACTCAACATAAAATTCATGGGGATCAGCAACATAATCCCCCTGAGGGAGCTCCGCAGCAAGTTCATAGGTAAATTTGTGGCTGTGGATGGGATTGTGAGGAAAACCGATGAGATAAGGCCCAGGATAGTTAAGGCTGTCTTCGAGTGCCGTGGATGTATGAGGCTGCATGAGGTGACCCAGTCAACCAACATGTTAACGGAGCCCTCCATGTGTTCAGAGTGTGGTGGGCGGTCATTCCGGCTGCTCCAGGATGAGTCCGAGTTCCTTGACACCCAGACACTGAAACTCCAGGAGCCCCTGGAGAACCTTTCAGGTGGGGAGCAGCCCAGGCAGATAACGGTCGTCCTTGAGGATGACCTTGTGGACACCCTCACACCAGGTGATATAGTGAGGGTCACCGGGACCCTGAGAACCGTCAGGGATGAGAGGACCAAGAGGTTCAAGAACTTCATATACGGTAACTATGCAGAGTTCCTTGAACAGGAATTCGAGGAGCTCCAGATAACAGAGGAGGATGAGGAGAAGATAAAGGAACTTGCCAGTGACCCCAACATCTATGAGAAGATAATAAGATCCACGGCCCCATCAATCCACGGGTACCGTGAGGTCAAGGAGGCCATAGCCCTCCAGCTCTTCGGTGGCTCCGGTAAGGAGCTTGATGACAAGACCCGGCTTCGTGGAGACATACACATACTCATAGTAGGGGACCCTGGTATAGGTAAGTCCCAGATGCTCAAGTACGTCTCAAAGCTGGCCCCCAGAGGCATCTACACCAGCGGTAAGGGTACATCAGGGGTCGGTCTTACAGCCGCTGCCGTCAGGGATGAATTCGGGGGCTGGTCCCTTGAGGCAGGGGCCCTTGTCCTCGGGGATAAGGGTAACGTCTGTGTTGACGAACTGGACAAGATGCGTGAGGAGGACCGCTCTGCCATACACGAGGCCCTGGAGCAGCAGACCATCAGCATAGCAAAGGCAGGGATAATGGCCACCCTCAACTCAAGGTGCTCTGTCCTTGCAGCTGCAAACCCCAAGTTCGGACGCTTCGATAGTTACAAGTCAATAGCGGAGCAGATAGACCTCCCATCAACCATACTCTCACGTTTCGACCTCATATTTGTGGTTGAGGACAAGCCCGATGAGGACAAGGACCGTGCCCTTGCAAGGCACATACTCAAGACCCATAAGGAGGACCAGATGCCCTTCGAAATTGACCCTGAACTCCTGAGGAAGTACATCGCCTATGCAAGGAAGAACGTGCGGCCGGTGCTTACGGATGAAGCCATGCAGGTCCTTGAGGACTTCTATGTATCAATGAGGGCAAGCGCTGCAGATGAGGATTCCCCGGTACCCATAACCGCAAGGCAGCTGGAGGCCATAATACGTCTCTCTGAGGCCAGTGCAAAGATAAAGCTCAAGGAACACGTTGAGGCTGAAGACGCCAGGAAGGCCATCAAGTTATCCCAGGCCTGTCTGAAACAGGTGGGCTACGACCCTGAAACAGGAAAGATAGACATAGACAAGGTTGAGGGGAGAACACCGAAATCTGAGAGGGACAAGTTCCGCCTGATCATTGAACTCATAAGGGAATTTGAGGATGAATACGGTGGCAAGGCACCCACCAATATTCTTATATCTGAGATGATGGATAGATATAATGTGAGTGAGGAAAAGGTGGAGGAAGTCATAAGGATCCTCAAGGACAAGGGAGTTATATTTGAACCCAGCAGAGGATACCTTAAGATAGTTTAGCTTTTCCATATTAACACTTTTATCTGGAGGTATCAGTTATGAATGATTATGAGAAATTACTTGAAAGGGCCATAGACCAGTTACCCCCTGAAGTATTTGAGACAAAACGTTTCGAGGTCCCCCGGGCATACTCCGTGATACAGGGAAACAGGACCTTCATCCAGAACTTCAGGGAGGTTGCGGATGCCCTCAACAGGGACCCCCAGCACCTGCTCAAGTTCCTTCTAAGGGAACTGGGTACCGCAGGGAACCTTGAAGGCGGAAGGGCCATACTGCAGGGTAAGTTCACCCATTTTCTTATAAATGAAAGGATAGACGACTACGTGAAGAAATTCGTCATATGCCACGAGTGCAACAGACCGGACACTAGGATAATAAGGGAAGGACGAATATCCCTCCTTAAATGCGAGGCCTGCGGTGCAAAAGCCCCCCTCAAGAATGTCTGAAATCATTGAAGGGAGCATGGACAGGAAATGTTCTGTGTAAGGTGCGGTAGATCTGATTCTGAATTATTTAAGGGCCTCTGCAGGGACTGTTTCCTGGAGGAGTACAGTATCCTCAGCATACCCGAGAGGATAGACGTCAACATATGCAGCCACTGCCACTCCAAACTCGTAAGCGGCCGATGGCTGGATGAGGGTCTCCCTGAAGAGGAAATCATATACAGGGCCCTTGAGGACAACATATCCTGGGAGCCCCCTGTGGAGGACCCTGAGATTGAACTTGAAATAACCCAGAGGAGGGGCAGCATCTACCGGTGCCATGTGGAGGTTGACGCCGAGGTCCTTGGAAGGAAGATGCACCAGGAATACTGGACCGAGGTCAGGCTCATTAACACTGTATGCCCCTCCTGCAGCAAACAGAGCTCAGGATACTATGAAGCAGTGATACAGCTCAGGGCCGACAGTAGAAGGTTAAGTAAGTCCGAGGTAGAAACTGCCGACAGGATAGTCAAGAGGACGCTTTCAAGGCTATCAAAGAGGGACCGGCTCGCCTACCTACCCAGGAGGGTTGAGGTTAAGGAGGGTGTTGACTACTATATAGGATCCCACAGGTCTGCAAGGAAGGTTACAGGGGCCCTTAAAGAGGAGATGGGTGGGATATCCATGGAATCCCCCCGGCTTATGGGTCAGGATAAATCAACAGGCAGGGGCCTCTACAGGACCTGGATTTCACTCAGACTTGCAGAATTCAGGAAGGGGGACTTCATATCCCACCGGGGCCAGAAGGGTGCTGTGCTGGGCTTCAAGGCCAGTGGCGTGAACGTAAGGGACCTTGAGACAGGGGAGATCAGGACCATCCTCTGGGGTGAATACGATAACATAGAGGTTATAGCCCGTGCAGGGGATGTTAAAAGAACCACCGTGACTTCAAGGTCCCCCACCATGATCCAGGTCCTCCACCCTGAAACATTTGAACCGGTTGACCTTGAAGTGGACAGCCGCACCTCAAAACTGGAGATTGGAGAGGAAGTTCCGGTTATAGAAATCAAAAGAAGACTCTACATCATTGAGGATGATCTGCAGGAGTGATTTTATGGATACAGAATCACGTATAAATCTCATAACACGCGATGTTCTGGAGGTTGTGACCCCTGAGGAGCTCAGGGAGGTTATCAGAAAGGATGAACCCGTGGTCTACACAGGCTATGAACCATCAGGAAGGGTTCACCTTGGACACGCCATAACAGTAAGGAAACTCAGGGAACTCCAGGAGGTGGGCTTCAGGGTTAAGATACTCCTTGCAGATTACCATGCATACCTCAATGGAAAGGGGAGCCTGGAGTCAATAAGGGAAATGGCTGATTACAATCGTGAATGCTTCCTTGCCCTCGGGCTTTCCCCTGAAAGGACAGAGTTCATCCTGGGATCATCCTTCCAGACAGAACCAGAGTACACTGACCTTGTCTACAGGCTCGCCCTCATAACGACACTTGTAAGGGCAAGGAGGAGCATGGCCCAGATAACCCGAGAGGCCAGGGACCATAAGGTTGCCGAGGTCATCTACCCCCTGATGCAGGTGATTGACATGGCCTACCTTGATGTTGACGTTGCCCTTGGCGGTATGGAACAGCGGAAGATACACATGCTGGCAAGGGAGAACCTGCCAAGGCTCGGCTTTAACGCCCCTGTATGCATACACACACCACTGCTCCATGGCATGGATGGCTCCGAGAAGATGTCCTCAAGCAAGGGCAACTTCATTGCAGTGGATGACTCCCCTGATGAGATCAGGGAAAAGGTAAGGAAGGCCTACTGTCCAATGGGTGAGGCTGAGGGCAACCCTGTAGTGGAGATCCTCAGGTACTTCATCAGCCCCCTGCACCCAGAGATAACCATCAGGAGGCCTGAGAAGTTCGGGGGTGACCTTGAGGCTGGATACGATGAAATCATCAAACTCTACACCAGCGGTGAACTCCACCCCCTTGACCTCAAGAATGCAGTCTCAGAGTACCTAGTCGAGATCCTTAAACCTGTAAGGGAATATATGGAAGGTGTCTGAATGCTCTATGATATGAGACTACCACCAGGTATAACACACACCACAATGGCAGAAATAATAAGCAGCTATGAAGTTGAACTGATACAGACAGATGACGGCCCGGTCCTCAGGGGTGAACTTGAGGAACTTGAAAAGGCAAGGGACCATATACTGAGGTTCCTCAACGAAAGGATAAGGGAACTTGAAGGCTAGATCCCCCCGGTGCAGATGCCAAGGTGAGGGGCTATCACCCTCCTTATATCCCTCTGGATGATCCTGACACCCCTTGCAGCGTCAATAACATGGAAGCCCTTCTGATCTGCAAGTTCAAGGTACCTCTCCCTGACCTTCTCAAGGAAGGAGTGGTCCTCGAATTCATCGGTACCGCCACACCTCTCAATGGCGGTCCCTGCATCAATATCAAGAAGAATAACAATGTCGGGTTCGGGTGCGAACCTGTTTATCTCCCTGACCCAGTCCACGGGTCCCTGATAGACCAGGCTTGAATAGTAGCACCTGTCACTTACAATAACGCGGTCAGCCCATTCTTCCCTTATTTTACTGTCCAGAAGTAGCCTGTCGGCTGCAAAGAGAAGGGCGAAGATCCTCTGTTTATCCTCTGACCTCGCATCGGAATCCGTGAGCATCCTCCTTATAAGGGCACCTATCTCTGAATCTGTGGGCTCCCTCACCTCCTCAACACTGAAGCCATTATCCCTTAGCCATCCGGCGATAAGAGCCGCATGGGTTGTCTTCCCGGATCCGTCGATTCCCTCAAAGCATATGTACATGGACTTCAATTGGATTACCCCAGATAAATATACTTGCATATGACACATCTTTATATGATGTAATACACAGAAGTAATTTAAGATAAAAAGTTTGAGGTGGACCATGTCTAAGGCTAGGGTTATGGTGGTGGAAGATGAAAGCATAGTTGCGATTGACATAACCCAGAGACTTGAATCCCTGGGCTATGAGGTAACCGCCACCGCCTCCACCGGCGAAAAGGCTGTTGAAATGGCTAAAAAGACAAAGCCAGACATAATACTCATGGACATAGTTCTTAAAGGAGATATGGATGGTATAGAGGCTGCTGAAGAGATATCAAAACATCTTAAGGTCCTCATAGTTTACATAACCGCCTATTCTGATGAAGAGACCCTTAAAAGGGCCAAGGTAACTGGGCCCTTCGGTTACATAATAAAACCCTTCGAGGACCGCGAACTCCACAGCATCATTGAAGTGGCCCTCTACAAGCATGAACTTGAGAAGAAACTGACCGAGAGCAATGAACTCTTCAGGGCCATACTAACCTCACTTACAGACATACTCTTCACGGTTGACTCCTATGGAACCCTAACCATGGTATCCTCTGGGCCCCTTGAAAGGTATGGACTTTCAGAGGAGGATGTTACGGGTAAGAAGATCCATGAAGTATTCGATGACGATATAAACATGGAGATGGTCAGGAGGGCCCTTGAGGGGGAGTCTGTAAGCTACGAATGGACATGGTCAGCCCATGAAGAATTTCACTTCCAGACGACAATGTCACCGCTCCGCGACTTTGAAGAAAGGATAACCGGAGCTGTAGGGATACACAGGGATGTCACCGAGGCTGCTGCCGCCAGGAAGGCCCTTGAAATGGAGACCATGATAAACAGGAGCCTTGCAGAGTTATCCCGGAAGCTTCTCCAGCCCCTGACACTTGAAGAGATCTTAGAGAGTATCGCTGAAAACGCCATGAAACTGACAGGGAGCCGTTACTCCCTTGCAGGTTTCTTCGAATCCCCCGGCAGACTCAAAAATTACTCCCTCGGAGGGGATGTCCTGGAAGAGTGCCATGTTAAGGGTGAGGGTTCAGAGTACCTTAAGATGGGTGGCCTCTGGGACTGGGTCCTGGAAAACAGAAAGCCAATCATGACCAACAACCCGGGGGAGGACCCGAGGTCAGGGGGTGTCCCTGGGGGTCATGTTGAACTTTCAAACTTCCTTGCAGCACCATCCATCCTCAACGGTGAACTTGCTGGTATAGTTGCAGTTTCAGGGAAGGATGGTGACTACACAGAGAGGGACCTTGAAACCGTTGAACGCCTGGCAGACATATACGCCCTTGCAATACATAGAAAGCTGGAAGAGGATCGTGTGAAGGCCAGTGAAGAGAAAAACAGGGCCCTAGTTGAAAAGTTCCTCAAGATAGTTACAGAGGTCCTTGAGGAGCTGAAATAGGCTATTTTTTAAGATGGAGGATGGAATTTGGAAATCCCCGAGCTCCTTGCACCTGCAGGTTCCCCCAGGGCACTGAAGGTTGCGCTCAATGCAGGGGCTGACGCCGTCTACCTCTCAGGAAAGGACTTCGGTGCAAGGCACTATGCAGAAAACTTCAGCCGGGATGAACTTCAGGAGGCCATCAGGGAGGCCCACCTCCTGGACCGGAAGGTCTATGTCACCCTGAACACCCTCATAAAGAACTCTGAACTCCCTGAGGTGTCTGAATACCTCCAGGACCTCTACAGTATGGGGGCCGATGCCGTTATAATCCAGGACCCTGCACTCCTGGTTCTGAGGGATGAGCTCTCCATTGACATACCATTCCATGCATCAACCCAGATGACCATACACAGCAGGGCCGGTGTGGAGTGGGCTGAAAGGATGAAGATTGACCGGGTGATACTTGCAAGGGAGCTCTCATTTGATGAGGTCCAGGAAATTGTAAGGGCATCGGGTGTTGAGGTTGAAATATTCGTTCATGGAGCCATATGCTACAGTTACTCTGGACAGTGCCTTCTCTCATCCTTCATCGGCGGCAGGAGCGGGAACAGGGGGCGCTGCGCCCAGCCCTGCAGGAAAAGGTATGATCTCGTGCAGCTCCATCCATCAAAAAGAAGAATCTCCCTGGATGATGGATTCCTTCTCTCAACCGCGGACCTCTCAACCTACCGGCGGCTTGACAGAATAGTTGATACCGGTGTTGCGGGCCTCAAGATAGAAGGCAGGATGAGATCACCTGAATACGTGGCGGTGGTGGTTGACGTCTACCGGAGGGCCCTCGACGAAATAAAGGAGGGTGGATGGAAGCCTTCAAGTAAGGAAGCCGAGAGGCTGATGCTGACCTTCAACAGGAAACTCAGCAGGGGTTACCTCTTCGGGGATGATGTGATGGCCCGGGACTACCCCGGGGACAGGGGCCTCCCCATAGGATACGTCAGGGGGTATTCAGGACAGATGCTATCCATAGGGTTAACCTCCAGAACCATCCCTGAGCGGGGCGATGGACTATTCTTTGAGGCAATCGGTAAAGGCCTTTACCTCGGTGAACACAGCATCAGGAACAGGACACTCACCCTCAGGGCCGGGCCGGTTCCCTCAGGTAGCAGGGTTTACCTGACCCGGAGAAGATCCCTTAAGAGATTCGTCGAGGACCTGGAAAAAAGGCCTCCCCTGAAGGTGTGGGATGTTGAAATCTCCTTCACTGTAGATAGCGACGGTCATGTCCTGCTTACAGGGGAAGTATCCGTCCATGGTAAGGTCCTGAGGGAATCTGTTGAAACAGAATTTGAAAGGGCCATCAGAAGGCCCCTTGAACCCGAAACCATAAAGAAGCAGATACTTAAATCAGGTTACAGTCCCTTCAGGTTGATTCTCGCCGATTTCAGTTACCCTGGAGGCCTTTTCGCACCCCTGAGCGAACTTAACAGGATTCGGAGGGAGCTTCTCTCGGGACTTGAGGAGGGTATAATAGATGAGATGGGTTCCTATCCTGAAAGAAACCTGAAGCTCCCAAGAAAAGATAAACATGGCGGTAGAGTCTCAGGGGACCCCTGCATATCCGCCTGTGTTGAAAGCCATGAGGGTATGATATCTGCCCTCGAAGCCGGTGCGGGGAGGGTTTACCTTGAACCACAGGTCCATCTGAACTTCAGGGAATGCGACCCTGGAAAACTTGAGGGCGTCCTCCTGAAGGCTGAAAGGTCCGCCTCAGGGTATGATGCTGAATTTGTCTGGAAATGGCCCGATATAACCCATGAAAGGGTGCTTGAAAGGCTCCTTGAACTTGAAGAGGAACTGTCCCTTGATGTTATGGTTGGTGGTTATGGTGCTGCGGAGCTCCTTGAGGATATGGATGTCAGGGTCTATGGATCAGCATCCCTCAACATATACAACAGGCTCTCCGCTGATCTGATGCATGACATCTTCCATATGCTAACAGTGTCCCCTGAACTCTCCCATGAGGACCTCAGGGGCCTTGAATCAGATGAAATCCTGGTGCACGGAAATCTCACCGCAATGATAAGCAGGGACAACATCTGGAGGGTTCTTCTGGATGACTTCAGGTTCCCGGAGGGTTCCAGATGGGGCCTCAGGGATGGTAGGGGGAAAATTTTTCCTCTTAACCAGCTCCTGAACTGTGAAACGGTTGTTATGAACTCTGCAGAGACCTGCCTCATAGACTTCATGCCATCACTCATTGATGACGGCTTCAGGAACTTTTCTGCTGACTGCCGCGTCCAGACACCTGAGAGGACCTTTAAGATTGTTAAATCCTACGTTGAGGCTGCTGAATCCCCCGATAAAATACCATCCCTTAAGAGGAGTATCTCGGATGGGAGCTGCGGGGGGATAACGGCATCCCACTTCACCAAGGGGCTGAGGGAGTAACTTTTTTTAAATATCATGCAAAGGTTTCATGAACATGTACTAAGTGTTCAGAGCACCCTCTGGCTGCAGCTCCATACTGGTGCAGGATAAATAACTATCTGATGGCCCCATGAATACTTGCCAGATGGACTCTGGATTCATATATATACCCTCAGATCCATAGTGATCCTGATGAACCCAGAGGATTCTGTTGAGTCAGTGCTCATCGGGATAAACGGAATAGGGGAAAAGCTTGCCCGGAAAATAATAGGGGAGTTTGGGGGTGAAGAAGAACTCCTCAGGGCTGTTGAGAACCTGGAAATTGACAGGCTGGCTGCTGTTGAGGGTATAAGTCAGCGCAAGGCTGTTGAAATTACAAGGGCCCTACTGGGAAATCCTGTCAGGAGCTTCCTCAAGACCGAGAGGGCCTTTCAGATACACCAGGAGATAATTGAGAGGATAATGTCCTATGCACATACCGAATATGCTAAAAACCGCATCATGCTCCTCCAGCCCTCCCCTGACATTTCATCTGCAGTGGAACACCTTGAAATGGTGATGAAGTCAAAGGAAATGGTTAACAGGCTCCCTGTTGAAAGAATCAGGCGGCTTCTGAGGAACATCATGAGACCCGAAACACCGAAGGCTATTTTTAACCCTGCAAGGGCCATACTTGTTGAGAACAGGAGGGACTATGATCATATAACGGACCTTGGCCTTAACCGTTACCACCCCGTCATCATCAATCCAGATCCCGGTGAACTTGAAGAGTATGAACTCATAATCTATGTCTACTCAGAGGGGACCCTGGATATTGAGGACGCCTTCAACATCATAATGGTCAGCAGCGACTCGAGTGAACATGAAATCGTACCGGAATCTGTTTTAAACTACTTCAGAAGAAACCTGGATCTCCTGAGGAACGCCCTTGAGCTTAAAAGGATGCTTGGAATGGAGACCTGTCTTGAAGAGGTAATGGCCATAATGGATGATGTTGAGGGCCTGGCAGCAGGGGAAGTTGACATTGAAGATGCCGTTAACTCGGTTAAAGCATGGGCCGATTCAAGGCTCAGGGAGCTTATAAAGAATGTTGACCTGCATGGAGACGAGGTTTTAACCCTCCTTAACCAGGGGATGACCGGTAAACTTGAAAAAATATTTGATGAAGTCCTGGGTGAGGCCAGGGACAGGATAAGGAAACTGACTGGAGTGGACTTCGATCCATTCATACGATCATATCCCCTTAAGATTGATCAGAGGGAACTTGACAGGGTCATCAAACTTGAATCCTCATCAATGTACCTGAAGGAGTTTGAAAGAAAGGTTGAAGCTGCAGGGCGTCTTTCAGAGCTCAGGGATTCTGTTGAAGAGGAGATAAGGGATCTTATGGAATTCGATTATTCCTTCGCCCTTGGACTCTTTGCAGCAGAGTACGGGCTTAAAGAACCTAAATTCGGGGATGAGTTATGCTTTAAGGGGGGACTCCACCTTAAACTTGCAAGATCAGAGAATCCCCAGAGGGTTAATTACAGTATAAGGCAGCCAGAAAATGTGGTGCTCCTTACCGGCGCAAACAGCGGAGGGAAAACAACCCTCCTTGAAACCATAACCCAGATCACCCTCATGGCCCAGATGGGCTTGCCTGTATGTGCGGAGAAAGCCACTGTTAAACCGGTTGAGGAGGTCTATTTTCTCTCAAAGAAAAGGTCACTTGATGCGGGTGCCTTCGAGTCATTCATAAGGACCTTCACACCCGTGACAACAAGTAAGAGCTCCAAACTGATACTCCTGGATGAACTTGAAGCCATAACCGAACTTGAGGCTGCAGTTAAAATCATAGCAACCTTCATAGAGTTCCTTGTTGAATCAGATTCCCTTGCAGTTATAGTCACCCATATGGCCCGTGAAATAGTTAAATACGTTGATGTGAGGGTTGATGGCATCGAGGCTAAGGGTCTTGATGAGAACTACAACCTCATTGTTGATAGAACGCCCCGGATGAACTACCTTGCAAGGAGCACACCTGAACTGATAATAAAGATGATCCATGAGAAATCAGATGATGATCTTAAAGAGGTCTACAGTAGGATACTTGAGAAGTTCCAAAATGAATATTAACATTCAATTACAGATAATCAATCGATGATAACCTCCATCCAGGAGTACCTTGAAGCCCTCAAACATGAGGACACCCAACTCCACAGGACCTTTAAAGTTATTTATGAAGTTACCTCATCAGAGGGATCCCTTAAAATACCTGAAGAAATGCTGAATCTTTTTGATGCCTCCTTTCTTGAATCTGCCAGGGGACAGAGGGTCATCAGCATCTACAATAAGTGGACAGGGGAGGGTGCTCTCTTTAATTCCATGAGGCTCAGGAAACCCGTCCACCACCACACCAGAGATGATTATCACCTGGAAATGCTCATGGACACTTCAGGATGTGACTTCTGCAGCCCTGAAACCCGCACACCAGAAGACGTCTTTGGGAGGATCAGGGGAGAACACTCCATAACAGCCTCCAATATAGCCAAGTATGATGCATGGAGCGGTCTTCTTATTTTTAAAAACCATAATCCCCTTCAATTTAATCTTAATGAATTATCAGATTACCTTAAAACATCTTCAAAGTGGTTTAAAGAGGCTGAAGCGGTTTCTGGATTTAATTATCCCCTTATCATATGGAACTGCCTCCCGAGGGCTGGCGCCTCCCAGGTACACGGACACATGCAGCTCCTCCTTGGACAGAGGCCATATGCACGGATAGGGCTCCTTGACAGGGTAGCAGGGATTTACCGTGCAAAATATGGTTCCTCCTACCATGAAGACGTCTTCAGGGTCCATGAGGCCCTTGGCCTTGGCATTGAATACTGTGATAAAGGGGTCTATGCAAGCATCACACCCGTCAAGGAGAGGGAGATTAACCTGATTTTCAGGTCAGACTATTCTGATGACCTGACCCTCCAGAGGCTTCTATTTAAAATCTTAAGGTATCTGATAGACGTGAAGGATGTCTGCAGTTTCAATTTGATGCTCCACCCGGTAAACGGTGCCATGGAAATTCCGGGCATCATCAGAATCGTTGACAGGGGTCCGATCTCATCCATGTCCTCGGATATTGGGGGTATGGAGCTTTTTGGAAGTTCCGTTATAGGTGAAGACCCCTACAGGTTGATGGATGAGCTCAGGTGTGTCTTGGATGCCTGAATACCTCTTTGATTCACTCCACGACATGGAATATCTAAAGGAACCTGAAGCTGCCATAATAACAGATGTTGATGGTACGATAAGTGAGATAGCACCCACACCGGAATCCGCCAGTGTAGATGATGAGATGAGGAAGGTTCTAGTGGAACTTTCCAGAAGGCACAGGGTCCTTGCATTTATAAGTGGAAGGTCCGTGGCCGATGCCCTCAGGATGGTGGGGGTCCCCGATGCCATCTACGTTGGAAACCATGGACTTGAGTACATCATGGATGGTGAATACCACAGTTTCGGTGAAGCTGAAAGGTACACCCCTATAATAAAAAGGTGCTTGATGGAGCTCAGGGATGAGATCCCTGAAAAGGGTGTGATATTTGAAGATAAGGGGATATGTTCCGCTGTACATTACAGGCAGTGCCGTGACCCTGAGGCGGCACGTGAAATGATACTTGAAACCCTTAAAAATATCCCTGAATCACGGAGGATACGCGTAGACGTCGGGAGAATGATTGTGGAGCTTAAACCCCCCATTGAATATAACAAGGGTGTTATTGTAAGGGAGATCATTGAAAGATACGGTGTGTCCTCTGCAGTGTACCTTGGGGATGATGTGACAGACGCCAATGCATTCAGGGAGCTCAGGAGGATGGAAGCCTCGGGTGAGGTCAGAGCAGCAACCATCATCGTATTATCAAAGGAGATACCCGATGATATAAAGAGCACCGCAGAGTTCTTTGTCTGCAGCGTTGATGAGGTGCTCAAATTTTTTAAATGGTTGCTGGAATGATGGACAAATTACAGGAATTCAAATATTTTTCCAAAAAAACCTTATTAAATAGAAGCCACATACACCTAATGATGACATCTGTGGTTATCATGGCCGGGGGTGAAGGTACAAGGATAAGGCCACTCACCTTCTCAAGGCCAAAGCCCCTGGTTCCCATCGTGAACAGGCCGATACTGGATTATATCTTCCACAGAATAACCTGTTCTGATTATGAAAAGGTTATAATGACCCTCGGGTATCTTAAAAACCAGATAGAATCCTATGCAGAATCCAGATATCCCGATGTCGATTTCCGGTTCCATGTAGAGAAAAAACCGCTTGGCACTGCTGGTGGTGTTAAGGCAGCTTCAGGACATATTGATGAAACATTCATAGTCCTCAGCGGTGACGTGCTCTTTGACCTTGACCTTAAGTCCCTTCTGAATTTTCATCGAAGCAGAGACGCCCTTGTCACCATAGCCCTCACACCCGTTGAAGACCCATCACACTATGGTATAGCAATACTTGACAGTGAAATGAAAATAAAGAGGTTCCATGAAAAACCCCGCCCCCATGAAGCCTTCAGTAAAATAGCAAATGCTGGAATCTATGTTATGGAACCTGAAATTCTTGATAAAATACCCTCAGGACCGGTTGATTTTTCAAAGGATGTCTTTCCAGAGTTAATAGAGGAGGATATGGGGGTCTACGGGTTCGTCTTCGATGGTTACTGGAATGATGTTGGTAAACCCGACACCTTCCTGAGGGCTAACCATGACGTTCTGAAGGGTTACCTGAAGCCCGACCCACCAGGTGAACTCATAAATGAAAGGCCCGGTCAGTTCGGGAATATATGGGTTGGTGAAGATGTCCGGATCGGCAGAAGGGTCCGTATCACCGGGCCCGCCGTCATCGGTGACGGTGCGGAGATAGGTGAGGGTGCATTCATAGGCCGAAACACCGTTCTTGGATCAGGCGTCAGCGTTGGTAGAGGAAGCATCATAAAGGGTTCGGTTATATTTGATGGTGGATCAATTGGAAGATCCTCTCACCTTATAAACTGCATCCTTGATGATGGCTCCGTAATCTCAGAGGAGTGCGTTATTGACAGGTGCGCCATGGTGGGCAGGGATGTTGAGATTGGGCCGGGCACGGTTATCAGATCCCGGCGAAGAATACGTGATAGGATCAGGATCATCCCGGGTTCACTCGTTGATTCCGATTACCTTATGAGGGGTGGTTAGGATGGCTGTCTATGTGCAGGATATAAGGGGAACTGTTAACAGGGATATAGACTGTGCATTCGCCCTTAACCTCGGGATGCTCATAGGAGACTATCTGAGGCCTGGAAGTGTTCTTATTGGGCGTGACGCCTACACACCCTCCCAGATGATAAAAAGGGCTATTGGAACCGGTCTGATGGCTGCAGGTATTGATGTAACTGACTTTGGGGTGGTTACAGTTCCCGTGATGCATCATAATCTCCAGGACCTTGACGCCAACCTCATGATAAATGTGTCCCGGTCACCGCTCAGGGCGGATGAGATAAATATAAAGATCCTCAGCAATCATGAAATACCCCTTGAACAGCGCCCCACAGGCCATGTGCCATGGAATAAGCTCGGGAAACTGAGATACTTGGACAACTACGCTGAATCCTATATTGAATCCGCCCTTGGTCTGATATCCTCTGCTGTGAAGGA
>Ga0208938_1000014_pt1:257500-276867 | contig 276867 bp, 318 predicted proteins | sample AD_UKC125_MetaG_FD_184434 | JGI IMG/M metagenome (GOLD analysis project Ga0208938, IMG submission 184434) | Active sludge microbial communities of municipal wastewater-treating anaerobic digesters from USA - AD_UKC125_MetaG (SPAdes) (version 2) | ecosystem: Engineered >...
TAAAATCCTTGAGGTCAGTATGGGTCTTGAAACACTGGATGAGCGGACAAGACTCATTAAGATAAACAAGGGCTTCAGTAACAGGGACTTTGAAGATGCTGTTAAGATTATAAACAGATTAAAGGATGGATTCATGGTAAAATCAAAGGTTTACATCCTTGTAAAACCCATACTCACCTCAGAGAAGAATGCTATAAAAGAGGCCGTTGATACGGCAGTCTACGCTGAAAAGATTGGTGTTGACAGGGTTTCATTCTGTCCTGTGACCATACACCGGGGAACTTTGCTTGAGGATCTCTGGCGGAGGGGTGCCTACAGACCGCCATGGATATGGAGCCTTGTTGAAATAATAAACAGGACACGTGAATCAGTTTCAATACCATCAATAATGGATACATCGGGTTTTGGAACTTCAAGGGGGCCTTTCAACTGTAAAAAATGTAACAGAGACCTTAAAAAGCTTATAATACGGTCCAACCTTGAACAGGTCCCTGTTCCTGAATATGAATGTGAATGCAGGGCCAGGTGGAGTGCTGAAAGGGAATTTTCAGAGCTCACGGGTTCAGTTGAAATAAGGTACAGTGAAGACACCTGAAACCCTATAGATCATTCGAGGATTCATATGATAGGTATAAGTGCTGATTTTGACCCGGTCCATCTTGGACATGTCCGGCTGATAGAGAAGGGACGGGAAATAGCTGATGAAACAGGAGACGAAGTGGTTATATACCTTAACAAGGATTTCAGTGCAAACCACGCCCCATTCTTTGTCCCCTACCATGCCCGTAAGGAAATGGCCCTTGCTGCAGGCGCTGACAGGGTTGTGCCCATAGAAGGCCTTCATTACAGGCTCACACTGGCCTACACCGTCCCCATACGGATAGCCATGATGATAGAGGATGGAGTGGTTGACTATGTTGATGCTGCCAACGTATCCCCTGACCTGATAATCCGGAAGGCCAGGGATTTCGCATCAAGGGGCATATTCAGCGGCATACCCCGTGAACTGCCAAACAGGAACGTTATAAGATGGTTTGCGGTTAATGAATTCCTTTACGGTAAATACGGCAGAAAGATGAGATTCCATATAATCCCCGAGCTCACGGTTAATGGTTCAAAGATTTCAGGGAGAGAGATAAGGCAGCGCATAATTGAAAATGATATGGAAATACCTGAAGATGTGCAGAAACTCCTACCAGAGACCACGGTGAAGATCCTTGAAAGGGAAATAGATAGGGGAACCGTACCAGGCAGGAGGGACCTTGAAGCCATAACCGGCAGGATGAACAACCTCTCCCAGGCGGATCTCATGAAAATCGCCTACCTGAATGCTGATGCCGTTAACTCCATCATAAAAAACAGGAGATACTACCGGGAGAATCAGATATGGGCTGCCTTCAGGAGGGCAGGTTACGGTCCGGTCCTGACCAGACTTGCCATGAGTTCCCTTGAGATGAACGTTGAAAGGTCTGAGGTGAAGGACCTCATTGACCATTATACAGTAAAGGGGTGGATCCCTCCCGAGCAGAGCACTGAAAGTGTGATGAAAAGGGCATGGTTTGTTTCAGAGAAGGTAAGGGAAGGTATGGATTCCCGTGAAGCCAACAGGATATTTATGGAGAAGCGCCCTGATGTTACCCCCATCAGGTCCTTTGAGGCTGGCTTAAATCTCAGAAAACATGAGGTTAAAGTCCTGAGGGATGGTATGGATGCGGGGATCTACGTGGACCGGCAGGGTGTTCTATCATGTCAGATAAGGGATGGTGTTAAGATAAGGAGCCCCCTTCACCTCAGGGCTCAGCTTGCAACCTACCTGAGATTCATAATCGACTCACATATAATACCATTCCATGGGAAGGTTTTAAGGAAGAAGGAAGGTTTCAGGATTCTTATAGATATCGGTTAAACTCAAGTATTCCCTTTTTTCAGCAGCTCCCGGCCTGATTTGTCAATTATCATCATTTATTCCTTTTTTCAACAACAGGACATTTCCAGTCCCTGCAGAAAGTCATAACCATCTTACCGGAATCTGTGATGATATAAATCCGCCAGCACTCATCGTCATACACCTTAAACCTGACATCAACCACCTTTCTGCCAACGAGCTCCATAAGATTTTCAGCACATTCCCTCTCAAAGCTGGATGTCATCTAGTCACCATAGGGTTATATGTGTCTCCTTATTTATATCAGTGTCTATAATTACATGACCAGCCCATGGCGGCCCCCAAGGAACTGATAAATGGATAATCACCCGCCTACTCCTTCATCTCAGCAGATGCCATTAGATTCCTAATCACCTTACTGCTTCAAGTATGTCCCTGTAATCTTCACTTTCATGGGGTAATTCCATACTTGAGATTCTCTTAAAGACCTTCATGATACAGCCGGTCATGACAGGGTCCATCACGGTTGATAGCATTTTTTCAATTTCATGAATTTCCTCGTAACGTCTTTCTGCGTGTCCTGCTGAACTCTTAATCCTTGAAATGGATGATTTCCTGAAATCATCCCCTTCAGTATATTCAAGGACCTCCAGAACGTCCTCTTCCAGACCCATCCGGTATGCTGCAAGGAGTGTCTCCCATAGGAGTGCTGAAACACCCTTGGTGTAGCTGCTACGGAGCATTTTAAGGGCCGATGCATCCCCCACCCTGGAACCCCTCAACTCAATATTGAGGCCGTAGTCGTTGAGTGCCATGAAATCCCCTGCATGTTCACCGGAGGCTATTATCCTCACATCCGCCCCTTTTCTCCTTACACTGCCCATTATGGCTGCATCCACAACCCTCCCATTTTCTATGTATGAAAGGGCCCTTTTAACTGTCAGGGGTGCGATATTATTTACATCAACATATGTTCCCCTCACATGGGCTCCTGCCATCCTTGCAGCATCAACTGCAGAGGCCGGTGTTACAGCGGATATTATTATATCTGCAGAATAGACCTCCTCTGGTTCTGAGTCAGTTACACCAAGTTCCCGTGCTCTCCTCATGGTCCCCGGGCTTCTGCCCTCCAGGGATGTGAATACCTCGGCCCCCTCCTGGATCAGACGAGCAGCCAGTGTGTGGGCGACCTCACCGAAGCCTATGAATCCAACCCTCAAAGATATCACCTCTTCCTATGATCCTATTGAATCATCATTAATTAAATACATCACCGGATGATGAGCTGGTAGAGCATGTAGACCCCTGCAGTTATTATCAGGGCACCTGAGAACTTCCTGATGTATTCAGTCCCTGCCATGACCCTTCTTATGGTGATATCTGCTGCCAGGTAGACCATGAATAGGGCTGACCAGAATCCTGCTGTGTAAAGGCCCATGTTAACTGCGCTGAAGATTACAGCTTCTCCTGCAGCAGAGTATGCCATGAGACCAAGGAGGTAGGGACTGTAACATGGCGTCCATGCAAGGGAAGTTAACAGTCCCTTCAGGAATGGATTTTCTGTTAAAGGGACTCTGAAGGACACTCCTGGAGTCCATTCAGTTAAAAGTAAGTAACCCATCAGAATCAGAAGAGAGGAGCTTACAATCCTTGCATAGAGGAGATAGTGGGTGACTGCTGCTGTGAATATGGCTGTGAGTGTGATTATGAAGATAAATATGGTCATGAAACCAGCGAAGAAGATTATCGTGTCCTTCCCCCCGCCCCTTACCGCCTCTGAAATAAGGACCGGTACGAGGGGTATTATGCATGGTGACAGGACCGAAAGGACGCCTGCCATGAATGAAAGGATGTATGTCTGCATTTGGACTCCTCAGAGGAAGGACATGAGCTCCTGGGGGCTCATATAGCCCTCAGATCTCCTTATCTGGTTTCCAGATGAGTCGAGTATTATTATGGTTGGAACACCGTATATCCTGTACTCTGATGATAATTCAGGGTTTGAGTCTACATCGATTCTGACACCGATATAGTTCTCTGAAATCCTTTTCATTACCTCATCATTCTGAAGGGTGTCCTCCTCCATCTGCCGGCACGCAGGACACCACGAAGCGGAGAATATAACCAGAACATCCTTACCGGTCACTGATGCCTTCTCAAGGGCCTTATCAAGGCTTGTGTGCCATTCAAATCCATCTTCCTTCACTGCAGGGTCAGGGCTGCTGTGGGGCTGTGAAAAGTAAATTATAAGCACAGCAAGGACTCCCATCAGAAGACCTGCCATGACCCATTTTTTTAACTCATCCATAAATGACTCCTAAATTTTTACTGCGACATTATCTCCCCTTTCAACTCCCATGTCCCTTGCAATTGCATGGCACTTGGCATTGAGGAGGCAGAATGTTTTCCTTGAGACCTCAGGCATCTCAGTGAGGCCCTCGTAGTTGCCCATGCCCTTTGCAATTACAAGTTCTGCTTCCTCAAGGGTTTTCCTGAATTCATCTGAGATTTCACTGTAGACAACACCGACCGAGTCCGTGCCTGTTGTAATGATGTCAGCCAACTCATCTATACCCGCCTCAAGGGCATCCTCCATGCATGCATCATTGAGTATGGGTCTGCCCTTAACAGCAACCTTCACGCTGACATCATAGTCGAGTAGTTTTTCGATGAGAACCCTGTCAAAGAGTATCTCACCGGTATTGTCCACCAGGTAGAGGACCTCACCGGCATCATCCAGCATCTCCTCAAGGAGGGGGACATGGTTTATCCTGAGGGGTGATCTGAAGGATTCCTCTATACCTGTATGGTGGTCGAAGTCCATGCCGAGGGCTCCGAAGTCTATTATGTTTCCTGTTATAGCAACCCTGACGTGGCTTTCAAGGTCCCGGTGTTTCCTGAGGTACTTCTCTGCCACGGGAATGAATTTCCCTGCAATATCAGTGGATCTCCTCTTGAGGGGGAGGTAAGGATCCTTTATACCCGTCATTTCCTTTATTAATCTGTGGACTGCGGTTCCAATTTCATTTGAGACCATCCCATCAGTGAACCTTTCATTTAAGAGTTCAAGGATCTTCTCCATGACCCTGAGTTTGAGTTCTTCATCATCGGTTGCAAGGTCCAGGGCCTCCCTTGCCTGCCTCATGAAGCATGGTGCGCATTCATAGTAGACCTTCATCCTGATAACCCCCGGTTCATCCACCGTATATTACCCTTATAACCTCAATGATGTCTCCATCACTGATTTCATCTTCCTCGATTATCAGTTCACCGTTCTTCCTGATAACAACAGTTTCGATGGGAATTTCAAGTTCATCCAGAACATCCTTAACTGTTTTGTTCTCTTCTGATTCCATTATCCTCTTTTCATCATCGATTATGACCGTGAATTTCATGCTTACACCACCTTTTTGCTCATATCAGGGTGCCTTCAGTCCTCACCCTTCAGTTCTGAGAGGAAAGTGCATGCCTTGCACAGGTCTCCTGCTGAGGGTTCACCGCATTCCATACAGGTCCCTGATTTCTGTGTGGATGAGAACTCTGCCCTGATGACGTCCCTTATCCTATCAAATCCCCTGAGGGTGGAGTACATTATTGTTGGTCTCTTGACGGATATCTGTTTCAGGAAGTCCCCAATCTCCCTTCTGAAGGATCCTGATGCATAGGGACATCCTGCCAGGTGAGCTTCAAGTCCCCTGGCAAGGACATAGAGGCCCACCTCCCTTTCCGGGATCTCCCTGAGGGGTTTTATCTTCGGTATAAATTTTCCGCCGGCGGATGACGTTATGGGACCTATCCTTGTGAGGTTCTCGATGTTTCCTTCAAGGTAGTTCATGACTATGGCCTGGGTTTCATCGTCCAGGTTATGGCCTGTGGCTATCTTTGTTGCCCCTATCTTTTTAGCCTCCCTGTTGAGTATCCACCTCCTGAAGACACCGCAGTAGGTGCAGGCCCCCCTTGAGGGGTTCTGCATGATCTCATCAAGGGTTATGCCGAGGTATTCCCTGAAGCTCACAGTCCTGTGGGGTATCTCCCTCTCAGTGCAGAACCTTTCAGCTATCCTCACACCGTCCTCACGGTAGCCTCCTATGCCCTCGTCTATGGTTACCGCTTCCAGTTCTATCATGTTTCTCTGCCGGAGCTCGTCAAGTATATCCGTGACCATGATACTGTCTTTTCCTCCGGACAATCCCACAAGTACCCTGTCACCGCGTTCTATGAGTCCCTGTCTCCTTATATCCCTCATAACCTTCTTTCTGGTGGTCTCTATGAAGCACTGGCTGCAGAGTACCTGTCCTGAATATTTCCTATTTATTATAACCTTTTCAGAGCCACATCTCGTGCACTGCATCAGTTAAACTCTCCCTGTAAAACCTTTATCCAAACCACATCCCGTAAATGCAACGGTTGAACTCTCCCTGTGAAAGCCTTATCCAAACCACATCCCGTACAATACATCAGTGAACTCTCCCTGTGAAAATGAGTGCATTTACATGGGAAAGAGTTTTCTGAAGAGTTCAAAGTCCTGTACGTAACCTTTACCTGTCTTCAGGGCGATTTCAGCCTTCTGTAGTTCTGCCCCAAGGTATGCTGCATGTTCCATTCTGCTTACAAGATTTCTATTGATGATTTCCTCATATATTTTTTTAGCACTGTCTGATGTGATGGTCACCACAGGCTCCATTTTATCGTATAGAACCGCCCTTATCATCCCATCCTCCACCGTAATCTTGAAGCTGCCCTTCCTGTCCCTTACGAATTTCATACCCCCCTCGGCCATGATTACAGGTACATTGATGTCCTCCTTTATCCCCCGAACCGGTCTTTTGTCCTTGAAGAGTACAAGGTTTATTCCAAGGTCCTTGGGCACGGATCCCCTGTTCTCTGCAAGGAACATCATCTTGGATGCCACAGAGAGTTCATAGACGCTTCCCCTTGTCTTGCCGCTCTCTTCGGGTGTGAAAAGTACGCTGACACCAAGTTCCATTCCAATACTTGCAAGGAGTGCGTTGACACCTGTTGAGTCTGTATCAAGGAGTTCTGTGACGTTCCCGATTCCAAAGAATACAGGTTCAGGGTTTCTTTCAGCATAATTCCTGCAGGCGATGATGGATTCCACTATGCTTCTGCTGTTAACCGGGTCAAGGACAGGGTCTGCAATAACATCCAGTCCATGGCATTTTCTCCGGAGCTCCTCAAGGGATCCAACCCTCTCCTCAGGTGTCTCAGGGACCCACCCCTCACTGTAATCTGTTGGGAGGATCACCGCCGGCACACTGTTCTTTTTAAGGACACCCATGACCTCCCTGTAGTTTCCATGGTCAAGGCTGAGGATCATGTCAGCACCGCATTCTGCCGCGACTTCAATTTCAGAGGGGTTGAGGCTGTCAATGCTGACCGGTGTGTTGCCTGCAGCCGAACGTGCAGTTTCAATTATCTCCGGGATCATGTCTGAATTGTCCTCTCCTGCTATCATTCCAAGGTCGATCATGTCTGCGCCGCTTCTTATGAAATACTCTATCCTTGCCTTCAGTTTTTCCTCAGACAGGAAGGGTGCGTTTGCAACCTCTGCAAGGACCCTCATTGGAAAGTCCCTTCCAACAGGCAGTCCGCCGACAAGTATGTTTTCATCCCTTTCAAGGAGCCTCTTCCTCCTTTCAACATCCTTTTCAAAGTCTTCTATGAACTTCAGGGCTCTTTTTCTCTGCTCCTCCTCTATTAATTTATCTGCAGGTTTCTTTGTTGATAGTTTAAGTTTTTCAAGGAGGTCCAGGACTATGGGGAGGTCAGCTGCATCTGTAGGGCCCTTATAGGCAGGTATCCCTGTTTCGTCCTTTATTATTCCGGCATCCTTCGGTATGAGTCCTGGTATGATTATGATGTCTGGTTCATCTGATGCCGAAAAGTTCATCTTACTGATCTCAGATATTATCCTTCGTGGTGTTAAAAAGGCCGCGATCGGGATTTCAACGACGTGAACATGAACCTCATGGTCTGAAACAGATGATGCCTGCCTCACGGTGCTTTCTGCGAGTTTTCCTGTGATTATAAGGACCTTCATTTCATTACCCCTATTAATTTTAATGGACCAACATGTATATATATTAAAAATTTATAATGATTAACAATGAGAAATGGAGGTAAACTATGATCGAAATTCGCTTTCATGGACGCGGTGGGCAGGGCGCTGTTACAGCGGCAGAGATTCTAGCCAAAGCTGCCTTCGAAGATGGTAAATATTCACAGGCATTCCCCTTCTTCGGTGTTGAACGTAGAGGCGCTCCCGTTATGGCATTCACAAGAATTGATGATAAGCCAATAAGAAGGCGTTATCAAGTTTATAATCCTGATTATGTACTTGTACTTGACGAAGGACTTCTTAATGTTGTTGATGTATTCTCAGGTATAAAGGATGGGGGTGTGGTCTTACTGAACACCGCAGGGACTTTCAGTTCAGAGAAGGCCGAGGTGTACACAATCGATGCCACAGGAATAGCCCTTGAGAAACTTGGAAGACCCATCGTAAACACGGTGATGCTTGGTGCCTTTGCAGGGGCAACAGGTATCGTTGGTATTGACTCCCTTATAAAGATCATAAAGGAAACCTTCCCCGGCGCCATAGGGGAAAAGAACTCAGAGGCTGCTGAGGTCGCCTATGAAAAAATGAAGGGTTCAAGGTGAAGATGATGGAATCACTTGGAGCAACTGTCAGGGAACCAGGAAGCACACGTAAAAATAAGACGGGCAGCTGGAGGACATTTAAACCTGTTCTCGATAAGGATAAATGTATAGACTGTGATAACTGCATCCTTTTCTGCCCCGAAGGCTGCATAAATAAGGAACATGACATTGACTATGATTACTGTAAGGGCTGCGGGATATGTGCAGAGGAATGCCCCGTTAAAGCAATCAAAATGGAGAGAGAAAAGTAGGAGAGACTTTAAATGGTTCTTAAAGTTATATCCGCAAATCAGGCCGTTGCAGAGGCTGTTAAACTTGCAAAGCCAGAAGTCATCCCGGTCTACCCCATAACCCCCCAGACATCCATATCAGAGTACCTTGCAAAGTTTGTAGCCGACGGCGAACTCAGAGCAGAATACATAAGGGTTGAATCAGAGCACAGCGCCATGAGCGCATGTGTGGGTGCTTCAGGCGCCGGTGCCCGTGTATTTACAGCCACATCATCCCAGGGGCTGGCACTCATGCATGAGATAATCTATGCGGCAGCAGGGCTCAGGAACCCTATTGTAATGGCAAATGCAAACCGTGCCCTCTCAGCCCCGCTTAGCATATGGAACGACCAGCAGGACTCAATAGCTGAAAGGGACTCTGGATGGATGCAGATATACGTGGAGAACGGGCAGGAAGCCCTTGACTCAGTACTCCTATCCTACAGGGTCTCGGAGGACAGCGACGTGCTCCTGCCAAGCATGGTCTGCTTGGATGGATTCATACTGACCCATACAGTTGAACCCGTAGATATACCCTCCGAGGATGATGTCGCGTCATTCCTGCCCGAATTCCAGCCACAGGCTGTCCTTGACCCTGAAACACCCATGTCACTGGGGACCTTCACGGACCCTGAATATTACATGGAGGCACGATACGAGATTGAAATGGCCATGGAGAATTCCAGAAAGGTCATTGAAAGGGCTAACAGGGAGTTCATGGAAATATTTGGCAGGGAATACGGTTTTGTTGAGGAATACAGGTGTGAAGATGCAAGCATAGTGCTTGTGGCTATGGGATCAGTCTGCAGCACCATAAGGGAGGTTGTTGATGACCTCAGGGACAGGGGAGTTAATGCCGGACTCCTCAAGGTGAGGATACATAGACCATTCCCTGTCAAGGAGATTGAGAAGGCTGTTAGGAATGCTGATAAAATCGCGGTGCTTGATAAAAACATAACCTTCAGTGTTGGAGGAGCCCTCTACACAGAGATCAGGGCAGCCCTTCCTGATAAAGAAGTTTATGGCTTCATAGTGGGTCTCGGTGGACGGGACATCACACCGGCACATATTGAGGAGATTGTTGAAAAAACAGAGAATCCTGAAAGGAATGTTACATGGATTGGCCTCAAGGAGGAATCACGATGAAAATACCTGAAGAAGAATTTCTGGCCCCCGGACACCGCGGATGCGCTGGTTGCGGTGCAACAGTCGGAGTCAGACTTGCGCTAAAGGTTCTGGGTAAGAACACGGTCGCGGTTTCAGCCACAGGATGCCTGGAGGTTATAACAACCCCATATCCTGAAACTGCATGGGAAATACCCTGGATACATGTGGCATTTGAAAACGCTGCTGCGGTGGCATCAGGGGTTGAGAGAGCCCTAAGGGCAAAGGGAAAGGACGATGTTAATGTTGTGGCCTTTGCAGGTGATGGTGGAACAGCAGACATCGGACTGCAGGCACTCTCAGGTGCAATGGAGAGGGGCCATAACATAATCTACATCTGCTATGATAACGAGGCCTATATGAACACGGGTATACAGAGGAGCGGTTCAACACCCTACGGTGCCTCAACAACAACATCACCCCATGGAAAGGAAAGCTTCGGTGAGGACAAGCCAAAGAAAAACATGCCCCTTATAATGGCGGCCCACGGGGTGCCCTACGTTGCAACAGCATCCATATCCTACCCTGAGGACTTCATGGAGAAGGTTAAAAAGGCAGCTGAAACAGATGGTCCCGCATACATACACCTCCATCAGCCATGCACAACAGGGTGGGGCTTTGATCCGTCAAAGACCATCGAGCTTGGAAGGCTTGCAGTTGAGACAGGATCCTGGATACTGTATGAGATAGATGATGGGGAGTTCAGGGTCACCTACAGGCCCGTCCAGAGAAAACCAGTTGAGGAATACCTGGACGCCCAGAAGAGGTTCAGGCACCTTACAGAGGAAGAGAAGGCGAAGATCCAGGAGTATGTTGACAGGGTCTGTGCGGATCTCAGGATATGAGGGGGATGTGGTTTGCAGAAAATCGTTATTCAGCCAGAACTCTGTGATGGCTGCAGGGACTGTGAGGAGGCCTGTGAAAAACTTTATGGCGCCTCAAGGATAATGATCCGGGAGGTTGAAGGAGTATACTATCCAATAATATGCCAGCAGTGCGAAGACGCCCCCTGCAGAACAATATGTCCCACCGAGGCCATTGATGATGACGTTAACCCTGAAAGGTGCATCGGATGCGGGCTCTGCATGCTGGTATGCCCCTTCGGTGCCGTGGTTATGGAGGGCCGCAAGGCCCAGAAATGCAACCAGTGCCCTGACCTTGATACACCTGCATGTGTAAAGGCATGTTCAAAGAGGGCCCTCAGCAAGATAGACACTGAGAAACTCAAACTTGAAAAACAGAACAGGTTCATATCAAAAATGTCAGGTGTAAGTAAGGGTCAGAGGAGATCCGACGTCCTGGACATCCTCACAGCCAAGAGGAAGGCCCGGCAGAAACTTGAATAGGAGGATAAACAATGAAAGAACTGGTTTCAAGCCCGGAACTCTGTGACGAGTGCATGCGCTGTGAAAGGATCTGCCCCAGAAACGCCATAAGGGTCATAGATGGTGTTCCTGTTTTCTGCATGCACTGTGCCCCTGAGAGAGCCCCCTGCCTTAACATATGCCCTGAGGATGCCATAACTGAAATCGATGGGGCCATAGTCATCCTCCAGGAGAAGTGTATTGGTTGCGGACTCTGCCGGGACGCATGCCCCATAGGCGCAATAACCATCAACGAGAGGGGCTGTGCAGTGAAATGCGACCTCTGCGTGGACAGGGAGAAACCCCTCTGCGTTGCTGTATGCCCGAAGAACGCCCTCAGTGAAAGTTCGGAGGACATGATGGCAGCGAAGAGGGAGAAGATAGCGGAGGAGCTCAGCCGCCTCAAAAAGATAATGAAATACTAAACTTTTTTTTAGATTTATATGGTGATTCCATGATAGGTCAGGAAAGAATCCAGGAGACAGTGTGCCGTTTATTTAAGGAGGCCGTTACCAGTATACCAGAAGACGTTACCCTTGCACTTAAAAAGGCCTATCTCAGGGAGGAAGATGAGCTGGCCCTCCTTAACCTGAAGGCAATCCTTGATAACATCGAAATGGCCCGAAAGGAGGAGGTTCCTGTGTGTCAGGACACGGGACTCCCCATAGTATTTGTAAGGCTCGGTGACGTGAAGGTTGAAAACCTCTATGAAGCCGTGGCTGAGGGTGTTAGAATGGCCACCATGGAGGTGCCCCTCCGACCGAACGTTGTGGATCCCCTTAGCAGGGAGAATACAGGGACAAACACCGGCCACCTCATACCCCAGATTGATGTGGAACTCGCTGACACCGACAGCCTCGAGATAACGGTGCTGCCCAAGGGCTTTGGTTCTGAAAACAACAACGCCCTCATGATGGGTCTTCCTGGAGATGGAATTGATGGTGTTAAGGACTTTGTGGTCAGGACCGTGCTTGCTGCCGGTGGAAAGCCCTGCCCCCCCGTGATTGTTGGCGTTGGTATCGGGGGATCATCAGACCTTGCAATGAAACTCGCCAAGAAGGCCCTTCTTGGACGCGTGGGTGAAAGAAACCCTGATGAAACCCTCGCAGCCCTTGAAGAGGATATACTGAGATCAATAAATGACTCAGGGATAGGACCCATGGGTATGGGTGGGAGGACAACCGCCCTGGATGTTAAAATAAAAACAGCCCATACGCACACTGCGGGTCTCCCTGTGGGTGTCTGCATACAGTGCTGGGCGGCAAGAAGGTCAACCACAATCCTCAAGGATGAATAATCAGTATGCGAGTGCTGATTCAGTTCTTAATTTTTCCAATCCACCAAGTTAAATCATTATTTTTTAAGTGAATAACAGAATCTGATGTGTGGGTTTAGAAATATATTATTTTAAGTGAATAACAGGATTTATCTGATTTAGAAGGCTAAATCATTATCTGGTACTGAAAAAAAGCCATCAGTGAAGAGCAGAAAGCACCTTAACTGAATAAAAAACATATGAGGAAAAATAAAAGGTGTGAGTGTCAGGTTTATGGTTTTTCACAGGTTATCATGAAGATTGTCCTGTTGGCTATGCTGACTGCCCTGTCCCCGACCCTCTCAAGGAATCTTGCTATGAATAGGAGGTTAACCAGGTAGGATATTGCCTCCTTATCCCTGAACATGCTTGCTGTTACATGTTCAAGGGTCTGGTCGAAGAGATCATCAACCTTGTCATCGTCGTGTCTGAGTTCCCTTGCCATGTCCATGTTCTGGTCAAGGAAGGCGTAGATACCCTTTGAGAGCATCATCTGGACAAAGTCAGACATGTGCTTCAGGTCCTCAAGGGGTTTTTTCGGTATCTCCTCATCCTTCAGCTTCTCAGCGGCCTCTGCTATGTTGGCTGCCAGATAACCTATCCTTTTAAGATGGCTTCCAACCTTGATACATGCCTCTATGAATCTCAGGTCACCTGCAACTGGCTGTTCAGCTGCAATAAGGCTTATTGATTTTCTTTCAAGGTCGAATACCATTTCATCGATGAGCTTGCTGTTTCTGATGACCTTTTCCTTCTTTTCATCATCATACTCCATGAGGAGGTCAACAGCGAGTTTATGAGTCTTCAGAGTTTTCTGTGAAACCTCCTCCATGTCCTTTCTGAGATCCTTAAGTCTTTTGCGGAACAATATCCGCGGGTATTTCTTTTCCATTAAAAACCCTCCTATGATTTATAATCGTTGATAAGTCTTTCAATGGCCTCGTCACCTGGGACCTGTATCCTGTACTTTTTAAGGAGTTCCTCCCTGGAGGATACATCAGGAAACATCTCATTGAGTATAATTTCTGCCTCAATGGGTATTGAAAGTTTTGATTCATCGTTCAGTTCAATGAGTGTCCTGAAAAGATCCTCATCGGCTTCATACACCTCAATGAGTGAATCCTGGTTTATTTCAATTTTTTCCATGGCAGTATGGCCATTGTTCTCCTCAAGGGTGTTGAGGTCAAGGTGCCATGCCCACACTATCCTTTCATTCTCAAGGAATACTATGGACTCGGTGTCACCGTTAAGTACCCTTATATATGCAAATTCAGGGAGTGATGACCTTTTAAGGACGCTGTAATCCATCTTCTTTGGGTTGTCAAAGGGTAACCACATTTAATCCTCCCAATACTTGCAGTAGAACACCATTAGACCTACTTCATGAGCACACTGTAGAAGACCTTATGATGTATCACCCGTTTACCCACTATCATGTATGCTATCCTGTCATCCATACCCAGTACATGGTGGCCCATACTGAGAAGGTTCCTTGCAACAAGAAGGAGGTTGCCTGATGATTCGATGAAATCCTTCTGGGATTCATAGAGCTGATTATAGAACTCCTGAAGCTGAAGGTAATTCTTTGTGGAACGTTTAAGGAGCTGGATGTCCCTGTTCATAAGGGCACCCAGACCATCCTTTATCATCTCCTGTACCGTCTGGGACATGAACTCGATGTGGGGGGGTATTACAGAATCCTGGCTGTCAATGGCATACCTTGCAATATACGCTGACAGTATGTTTATCCTTTCAAGTTCTATGGCTGTTCTAAGTATGCTTGACGCCAACCTGAAGTCCTTTGCAACCGGCTGGTGCAGTCCGAGTATTTTAAGGCATTCATCCTCTATCCTGTAGCTCCTCTCATTAACACCGGATGTTGTCTCTATTAGTTTCCTTGCAGCCTTCACATCCTTTTTAATATAAACTGATACGGATCTCCCCACCCTGTCTGAGGTTTCCGCACCATACACCACAGCCTCATTAGCCACCTTTAAAAGCTTGTTCTCAAGGATAACACCCATCAATTAGTTCACCATTAAAATTTTTAGCCGAATCTGCCGGTTATATAATCCTCAGTCCTTTTATCCTTGGGCTCTATGAATATCTTCTCTGTAAGGCCGCTTTCAACGATTTCACCGTGCAGGAAGAAGGCCGTGTACTTTGAAACCCTCGTTGCCTGCTGCATGTTGTGGGTTACGATGATTATGGTGTAGTCCCTTTTCAGTTTATGTATAAGGTCCTCTATCTTGGTGGTTGATATCGGATCAAGGGCTGAGCATGGTTCGTCCATCAGTATAACCTCAGGTTCAATGGCTATGGTCCTTGCAATGCAGAGCCTCTGCTGCTGACCCCCTGAGAGTCCGAGGGCTGATTTATCAAGTTTGTCCTTGACCTCATCCCAGAGGGCGGCTGCCCTGAGGCTCTCCTCCACCCTTTCCTCTATGAAGTCCCGGTCGGTGTAACCGTGGACCCTGAGACCGTATGCAACGTTCTCAAATATGGACTTGGGGAAGGGGTTGGGTTTCTGGAATACCATCCCCACCTTCTTACGTAGCTCAACAACGTCCATGTCAGGGTCGTAGATGTCCTTTCCATCAAGGTAAACCTTTCCCTCATGTCTGAAACCGGGGATTACATCATTCATCCTGTTAAGGGTCCTTACGAAGGTGGATTTGCCGCACCCTGATGGTCCTATAAGGGCTGTGACCGTGTTAGTTGGAATCTTCAGATTTATGTCCTTCAGTATATGGGCCTCGTCAAAGTAAACATTGAGGTCTTCAACTTCGATTCTGTACATTTTATCACCTCTATCTTCCCATCATCTTCTGCCTGTACCTGTCAACGAGGGTATTGGTCAGGACCGTGATTGCAAGGACGATTATCACCAGGACCGCCGCGGTTCCATAGGCATTCTGAAGTGAAAGTCCCTCCGTGGCAAGGATGTACAGGTGAAGCGGCAGGGGCCTTCCAGGGTCGAATATCGAGACAGGCATTGCAAGGGCTGATCCCACAACGAACATCACCGCCGCTGCCTCTGATATTGCCCTCGCCATCCCCAGGATGACACCCGTTGTTATACCTGGCAGGGCTGCCGGTACAACGACACGGTAAATTGTCTCCCATTTTGTTGCCCCCAGTGCAAGGCTCCCCTCCCTGTATGACTGGGGAACTGTCTCAACCGATACCTGTGCAACCTGGAATATTGTGGGGAGGGCCATGAGGGCCAGTACAAGGCCCCCTGAGAGGATGGTCCATCCAAGACCCAGGAAAACCACGAAGAATGATAGGCCGAAGAGCCCGAAGACTATGGATGGGATGGATGCCAGTGTCTCCGCGCCGAACTTTATGAGTTTCACTATCCGTTCTTCTGTGGCGTATTCTGTCATGTATATTGCCGCACCCACTCCCATTGGTGTTGCGATTATACCTGCAATGAGGGTTACGTAGATGCTCGATACTATCATGGGGGCGATTCCGCCGGCCCTTCCAGAGTCAACCGGTTCTGATAGGATGAACTCTGGGGTCAGTGCCGGGAACCCCTTTAAAATTATGTAACCGATTATAACGAGGAGTATGAGTACCGTTACAAGCCCTGAAGCCCAGAATACTGCGTTCATGATTTTCTGGCTCGTCTTTGGTGATATTATCCTGAATGACATGGTTATCCTCCTAGAGGTATCCTCCACCCACCACTATCTTCTTCTTGTAGTGGAAGTAGTTTGCAATGACAAGAAGGACCATTATCATCACAAAGAGGATTATGGCTGTCCCGAAGAGGGCGCTGTAGTGCAGTCCTGTTGCGTATCCCATTTCAAGGGCTATGTTTGATGTCAGGGCCCTTACAGGGTCTAATATGGATGATGGGATCTGGGTAACGTTTCCTGCGACCATTATAACGGCGAGGGTCTCCCCGATTGCCCGGCCCATCCCGAGGATTATGGATGTGATTATGCCTGGTATGGCTGCCGGGAATATGACTCGCCTTATGGTCTGCCACTGGGTTGCTCCCAGGGCTAGGGATGCCTCCTTGTATTCAAGGGGCACCGATCTTATGGCGTCCTCGGATACGCTTATTATCGTTGGCATTATCATGACTGTGAGTATCAGTGATGCTGTGAGCATCCCGAAGCCTGTGCCGCCAATGTTTTCCCTCACAAAGGGGACCAGTATTATCAGGCCAAAGAAGCCGTAGACAACTGAGGGTATTGCGGCAAGGGTCTCTATAACAGGTTTCAGGATTTTGCGCATCAGTTGAGGCGCCACCTCAGCCATGAATATTGCGCATAGAATTGATAATGGAACTGCTATTGCAAGGGAGAGGAGGGTGATGCAGAGGGATCCTACAATCATGGTGAAAACACCATATTTACCATCAGATGGCGCCCAGTCCAGTCCAAATATGAACTGAAGGACCCCATATTCCTGCAATACCGGGAATCCTTCCCTGAAGATGAAGATTATGATGAGAAGGATCGTGATGATGGAAAAGATTGCGGCTATAAAAAGACCCCTCTCAATCAACATTTCCCTTGTTCTGCTAATCATTCCTATACCTCCTATGTGTCATCTGAAACATTTGCTATTGCAGGAACAACCTTCTGGCTCCTGACGATTGCCTGACCCTCAGGTGAAAATACCCAGTCTATGAAGTCCTTAACAGCACCTTCCGGTTCTCCCTTTGTAAGGAACTCGAAGGGTACAACAAGGGGGTAAGAACCATCTGCCACCGTGGTCTCTGAGGGTGTGACACCATTCACCTCAAGGGCCTTTACATCAGGGCTCATGTGGGCCATTGAAACAAATCCTATGGCATACGGATCACTCTTTACTGTCTGCTTTACAGACTCGGTGGATCCCTGTACGATTGCATCGGATCTTATCTTCGTATTCTTCATCACAAGACTCACGAATGAACTCCGTGTTCCTGATCCTTCCTCACGGACTATGACATGTATCTCGGCATCAGGACCGCCAACTTCCTTCCAGTTCCTGATCTTGCCGCTGAATATGTCCCTGAGCTGTTCATCTGTAAGATCATCAACGGGGTTTCTGTGGTTTACCGCTATTATTATGCCATCCTTTCCTATTACGTACTCCCTGAGATCATCCTTTTCTTCAGGTTTAAGGGCCTTTGAACTTGTTCCTATATCAACCACTCCCTGCTGAGCCGTCCTTATACCCATACCTGAACCGCCACCCTGAACATTTATCCTTACGTTTGGGTGTTTCTTCATGTATTCAGCGGCAAGTTTCTCTGCCACCGGCTGAACAGAGGTTGAGCCTGCAATTTTGATTCTCTCATAGTTGGCTCCTGGCTTTATCATGAAGTAAGCAAGGGCTATGATAATGATGATTATGATAAGGTTCCTGATCTTTACATCCATCTCCATCACCTTCACTTTATGATTTCACCTATTGCCTAATAAAGTTCACCGGAGTGGAGGTGACGGGATGAAAAATAAATAATGTACCGGGCCCCTGAGGGCCGCTTTAAGATCATGCCTTTGCAGGTACAACCTTTTCTGATTTGACTATTTCCTGACCTTCGGGGCTGAGTACCCAGTCAATGAAGTCCTTGACTGCTCCCTGGGCACTTCCCTTAACCAGGAAGAGGAATGGCCTCTGTATCTTGTAGGATCCATCTGCCACTGTCTGCTCAGATGGTGCTACTCCACCAATCTTCAGGGCCTTTACTGTTTCATCGAGGTTTGCAAGGGATATGAAGCCTATGGCATTAGGGTCCTGTTTCACTGCCTGTTTAACAGCCTCTGTTGAGCTTTCGACGATTGCGTCCTTCTTGATCTTGGTTTCCTTGCCCATGACTATTTCTTCAAAGGCCTTCCTGGTTCCTGAACCATCCTCACGGGTGACAACTGTTATCTTTGCATCTGCTCCGCCGACTTCTTTCCAGTTGGTTATCTTACCACTGAATATGTCCTTCACCTGGTCGGCTGTAAGGTCTTCCACGCTGTTCTTGCTGTTTACGATGATTGCTATTCCGTCCTTTCCTATGAGGTACTCTGTAAGACCCTTTTTCTCATCATCCTTGAGTTCCTTTGAACTTGTTCCAATGTCTGCTGTGCCATCCTGGGCACTCTTTATACCTACACTGGAACCCCCACCCTGAACGTTTATTTTAACGTTCGGGTGTTTCTTCATGTATTCAGCGGCAAGTTTCTCTGCCACCGGCTGAACAGAAGTTGAACCAACGATATCTATCTTTTCCTGCTGTCCGCCACCTCCAAGTGCCAGTACAGCTCCTGCAATTATTACAATTGCAACGACTACTCCTATGATCAATCTGGTGTCCATTTTATCACCTCACACTTTACCTTGTCACGACCCTATTTAAAATTTACTATTTTAGTGTACTTGATTACCTATTTTGTGAACTAAATTTCTGACAGGGATAATTTGGTTCACAATAAGTGAAAACTGATACACCAAATGTACCAAAATATAAATACGGGTAGATATTATAGGAGATCCATGATAACTGAAGGAATGATAAACGATATACTGAGAACCCGAAACCCAAAGTGGAGGACTTCTATTACTCGTGTTGAGCCTAATCGTATTGTTACCAGGGGTTATTCTCAGGAGGAGCTTATTGGTGGTGTTTCTTTTTCTGAGATGGTGTATCTTCTGATCAGGGGTGAGCTTCCCTCTGAGAATGTGGCCAGGAT